>Ga0209162_1000079_pt1 | contig 94293 bp, 63 predicted proteins | sample YNPNPMetaG_FD_187121 | JGI IMG/M metagenome (GOLD analysis project Ga0209162, IMG submission 187121) | Anoxygenic and chlorotrophic microbial mat microbial communities from Yellowstone National Park, USA - YNP NP MetaG (SPAdes) (version 2) ...
CCTCCCAGGCGCCGGCGCCGCCTGTGAGCGGATGGAACAATGCCTCCCGGTAACGGGCAGGACAAGGCCAGCCGCAGCGACCCCCACAGATACACTTCCCCACGGATCGGAACCCCGACACAGGACGTATCGCGCCCGGCTTTGAGCAGGCGCGTCTGGCTTCGCCGTGCCAGTAGCCCACTGGCACGGCTGACGCAGGCTTGCCGCGTCCTGATGGGCGAAGAAGCCCCGTCTCTCTGCCCCTGCCCGATGGTGAAGATGGGAAGGGTGACGCCCTTCCAGGCGCATCCTTTTCGCATTCCCGGTAGGATACGCGGCGCCTTCGCGCACCCGCGCGGCAAGAAACGAGGGTTCCCGGGAGGCGCCGCCCTCCTACCATCTTAGATTGCGGATGGGAGCCGCTCCATGCAACAGGAAGCGCTCCAGCGCTCACGAGCTTGCGGCATCTCTATGATATGACGCTCTGGTAGTATCATCAGGAGGAACACCAGCATGTGCGGGATTGTCGGCTACGTTGGACCGCGCGAGGCGACCGAGGTGGTGGTCGGAGGGCTGCAACGCCTGGAATACCGGGGCTACGACTCGGCCGGCATTGCCATCTTCGACCCCGACCGTGGGCTGCAACTCCGGCGCAGCGTGGGGAAGTTGTACAACCTGGTGCTGCGGCTGGGTCAGGAACCGGTCACCGGGCGGGTGGGCCTGGGCCACACGCGCTGGGCCACCCACGGCAACGTCACCGAGGAGAATGCCCATCCCCATCGGGATGCTAGCGGCCGGATCGTCGTCATTCAAAATGGCATCGTCGAAAACTACCTGGAGTTGAAGGGCCGGCTGCTGGAACTGGGCTATCACTTCCATTCACAGACCGACACCGAGGTGATCGCCCACCTGGTCGGGCACTACTACCGCGAGGAAGAGGCGCTGGAGCCAGCGATGCGCCGGGCCATGGCCGAACTGCGGGGCGGCAACGCCGTGGTGGCCTTCTGTGTTGACGAACCGGATCGGCTCATCGCCGCGCGGCTCGGCAACGCCGGGGGCGTGGTGATCGGAACCGCCTCGGGCGAGACCTTCATCGCCTCGGATGTGCCCGCCATCCTCGACTACACCCGGGACATGATCTTCCTCGAAGACCGCGAACTCGCGGTGATCACCCGCCACGGCGCGACTATCGCCACCCTTGACGGCGCAACGATCACCCGGCGGCCGGTGAGCGTGCCGTGGGACCCCGTCTCGGCAGCCAAAGGCGACTACAAGCACTTCATGCAGAAGGAGATCCATGAACAACCCCGGGCGCTGATGGATGTGCTGCGCGGACGGATCGATCAGGAGGCAGGCCGGGTGCACCTGGAGGATCTGACCCTCGATGACGCCGCCTTGCGCCGGGTGGAGCGGATCTACGCCACCGCTTGCGGCACGGCCTGGCATGCCGGGCTGGTCGCCAAGTTTATGATCGAAAGCCTGGCGCGAGTACGGGTCGAGGTAGACTACGCCAGCGAGTTCCGCTACCGTGGCCCGGTGCTCGGCGACGACGCCCTGTTGCTGGCGTTCACCCAGAGCGGCGAGACGGTGGATACCCTGGCGGCCATGGAAGAGGCGCGCGCCCAGGGCGTGCCCAGCGTGGCGATAGTGAACGCGATTGGCAGCCAGGCGGCGCGGGTGGCCGACGGCGGGCCGATCTACCTGCACGCCGGCCCGGAGATCGGGGTGGCCTCGACCAAAGCCTTCACCTCGATGCTGGTGGCGGCTTACCTCTTCGCCCTGCGGCTGGGGCAGGCCCGCGGCACGCTCAAGCCCGCCCAGATCCGCGAGCACCTGCAGGCCCTGGTGGAACTCCCCGGCAAGGCCGCCACGGTGATCGAGCGGTCGCTGCCGATCTGCGAGGAACTGGCCGAACTCTACTACCGGGCCAGTGACGCCCTCTTCCTGGGACGGCAGGTCAACTACCCGATTGCCCTGGAGGGGGCCTTGAAGCTGAAGGAGATCAGCTACGTCCATGCCGAGGGCTACCCCGCCGGCGAGATGAAACACGGCCCGATCGCGTTGATTGACGAAGCTATGCCCGTGGTATGCATCGCGCCGCGGGACGCGATCTACGAGAAGATGATCAGCAATATCGAACAGGTGCGCGCTCGCCACGGCCACGTGATCGCCATCGGCGCCGAGGGCGACGCGCTGCTGGCCAGCAAGGCCGACCATGTGATCGAGGTGCCGCCCACCTTGCCGCTGCTCCAACCGGTGCTGACGGTCATCCCCTTGCAGATCTTCGCCTACTACATGGCGCTGCGCCGCGGCTGTGACGTGGACCAGCCGCGCAACCTGGCCAAGAGCGTCACCGTGGAGTAGCGCGACCCGCCCCGTAAGTAGCGCGGCATCGTTGGACCGGGCCGTGTGTGAGGGCTGCGCCCTCACACGCCCTTCCACTAACCGGGTTCAGCCCCCCTCCCAGCCTCCCCCCGCTGGGGGGAGGAGCCGGGTGCCCGCCCCCGGCGGGGGAGGGTCAGGGCAGGGGCGGTCACCGTGCCCGCGGAGCCGCGATGCGGGCGGGACGCCCGCGCTCCCAGGCGATGTTCATCGGGCGGTGTGCGGCGCAGCCGCATGGACGGCTGCGGTGACCATCGTGCGCCGGGTTCAGCCCCCCTCCCAGCCTCCCCCCGCTGGGGGGAGGAGCCGGGTTCCCGCAGGGGTAGGGGGAACCCGGTTTCGCCATCCCCTGCTCTCCTGGTGGTGTTCCCTCTATCATCTTCAGTCGTCCATGCGGCTGCGCCGCACAACGCCGCAATGAACATAAGTTTGTTCTTGGGAGGGCTGCGCCCTCCCAAACCCTCCCGCGGGTGGGGGAATGGGGAAACCCGGTTTCCCCATTCCCCTCTTCGAGAGCCTATTTTCACGTTAGGATTACTACGACGTACAGGTTTCGTCACGGCACGTGGCGAGAGCGTTACGCACACCCGGCCGACGATTTGCTATCATAGAGCGAATAAAGAGCGAATGACGCTCCGGGAGCGGGGTGGGGAAAGCAGGTTTCTCTGGTGCCCACCCCGCCGGTTGGTATGCGCACCGAGGTCTGGCTATGGGCGATGCGTGCGTTTACGAGGAACTGGCCCATACCGCCGACGTGGGGATGCGCGTGCGCGCGCCCACGCCGGCGGCCCTGTTCGCCTGCGCGGCGCGGAGTCTCGTCGCGCTGGCCGGTGCCACCCCCGGCGAACCCGCGGAGCAGCGGCAGGTGAGCGTCGAAGCCGTTGATGCCGAGAGCCTGCTGGTGGAGTGGCTGAACGAGGTGCTCTACCTCTGCGAGAGCACCGGCGCGGTCGTCGCGGAGGTGCTGGTGACGGCGTGGAGGCCCACCAACATCGTGGCCGAGGTGCGGCTCGCGCCGCCGGCGATCCCGCCGCGGGGGGCGATCAAGGCGGTCACCTATCACCGTCTGCGGCTGGCCGAGACGCCGGAGGGCTGGCTGGCCGAATATTATGTTGATGTGTAGGGAGGCGCCGTGATGATCACGAAACAGGATCTCCGGCTCCTGGCGGCGGATCTCTGGGAGATCCCCGCCGGGTTTCGCCGTGATATGCGCGTGCCGGCGCGGATCTACGCCAGTGAGGAGTTGCTCGACCACGCCCTGGAGGATCTGAGCCTCCAGCAACTGGTCAACGCGGCGACTCTGCCCGGGGTGGTGGCCTACACGCTGGCGATGCCCGACATCCATCAGGGCTACGGCTTCCCCGTCGGCGGCGTCGCGGCAATGGCTGTGCCCGATGGGGTGATCTCGCCGGGAGCCATCGGCTACGATATCAATTGCGGCGTGCGTCTGCTGGCCGCCGACCTCGACGTGGAGCAGGCCGCGCCCTATCTGGACGAACTCGCCGACACCCTCGACCGGAACTGTCCGAGCGGCACCGGACGGGGGGGACGTATCCGCTTGAACGACGCCGATCTCGACGCGGTGCTGGCCGAGGGCGCCCGCTGGTGCCTGCGCCACGACCTGGCCACCGAGCACGACCTGGCGCACACCGAGGAAGGAGGCTGCATGGCCGGGGCCAACCCGGCGCGGGTCAGTCCGCGCGCCCGCGATCGCGCCCGTGACCAGCTCGGCACCCTCGGCGCCGGGAACCATTTTCTCGAAGTGGACCGGGTGGCGCAGGTGCACGATCCCGCCATCGCCGCGGCCTACGGGCTGCGCGAGGGGCAGATCGTGGTGCTGATCCACTGTGGCTCGCGCGGGCTTGGTCATCAGATCTGCACCGACTATGTGCGCGACTTTCAGCAGGTCGTGCAACGCTACGGCATCAGCTTGCCCGACCGTGAGCTGGTCTGCGCGCCGCTGAGCGCGCCCGAGGCCCGGGCCTACATCGAGGCCATGCACTGCGCAGCCAATTTCGCCTTCGCCAACCGGCAGACCCTGGCCGCCCTGGTGCGCGAGAGCTTCAGTCGCGTCTTCGCCCGGCGCGGGCTGCCCGCCGCTCTGCGCCAGGTGTATGATGTGGCCCACAATATGGGCAAGATGGAGGAACACCAGGTCAACGGGAAACGGATGCGGGTCTGTGTGCATCGGAAGGGGGCCACGCGCGCGTTTGGTCCGGGTTCGCCGGAGATCCCGGCGGATTACCGGCCCTACGGGCAGCCGGTGCTGGTGCCTGGCTCGATGGGTACCGCCAGTTATGTGCTGGCGGGAACGGAACACGCCATGGCGGTGAGCTTTGGCTCAACCTGCCACGGGGCCGGACGCATGCTCAGCCGCACGGCCGCCAAACGCCAGATCCACGGGGAACAACTGCGGAAACAACTGACCAACCAGGGCATCCACGTCCGCGCCGGGAGCATGGCCGGCCTGGCCGAAGAGGCCCCGTTCGCCTACAAATCGGTGGACGAGGTGGTGGCGGTGGTGGACCGGGCCGGGCTGGCGCGCATCGTCGCCCGCCTGGAGCCGTTGCTGGTGGTGAAGGGGTAGGGGGAGCGTGGCGGTGGGGAGGGGTATAGACCGCTACCGAATCTTCACCCAGCCATCCATGCGGCTCGCGCCGCACACCGACGGGATGAACATCCTTCCTGGGAGGGCTGCGCCCTCCCAAACCCTCCCGCGGGCGGAGGTAGGGGGCGACCTGGTTCCCCCTCCCCCTGCGCGAGGGCCAGGCCCTCCCGCGGGCGGGGGCGTGGGGAAACCTGGTTTCCCCACACCCCTGGGGCCTATTTTCACGTCAGCCGTCCATGCGGCTCCGCCGCACAACGCCGTAATGAAAATAAGGTTATTCTTGGGAGGGCTGCGCCCTCCCAAACCCTCCCGCGGGTGGGGGAATGGGGAAACCCGGTGTCCCCATGCCCCTGCGGGGCGGGGGCGTGGGGAAACCCGGTTTCCCCACACCCTCTTCGAGAGCCTATTTTCACGTTAGGCATGTTTCAAAACCTGCAGTTTGCGCTTGACAGTCTGGCGGGGAGGTGTGGAGGGGCCAGGCCCCTCCACAACCTCCCCCGTGCCCCCGTGGTCCCGTGTCGAGGCAAACGGTCACGTGCGTTCCGCCGCGGGCGGGAACAGGGGGATGCGGGGAGGCTGCGCCTCCCCGCATCCCCTCCACCGCGTACGTCCTGTTATTTGACAGGTTCTACACCTCCACCCCTCCAACGCAGCTCCAGGGTCGCATCAGTCTGAAGTTCCAACGTAACGCCACCCTGACGACTGACGCGGCTGAGGCGCCGGGCCAGCCAGGCGGCTTCGTCGTGGGTGGCGCGCCACAGGCGGAAGCGCCGGCGCCGGAAGGGCAGCAGGCGCCCCCGCGCGAGGCGCCCATCGGCGGCCAGGGTGGCGAGGACGATGACGCCCAGGTCGGGCCGGTACTCCTCGTAGCCGCTGATGCCCTCGTAGTCGTTGATCAGGTCGCCGCAGCCGTAGAGGATCAGACGCGCCTGGTAGACCTCCATGCCCAGGGGATGGTGGGAGGAGTGCCCATAGACCAGATCAACCCCGGCGACGCTGATCAACTGCCGGGCGAAGTCGCGGTGCTCGGGGGGGATGGCGTAGCCCCAGTTGCCGCCCCAGTGCAGCGAGACCACCACCCGGTCGCCCGATTGGCGCGTGGCGCGGATCTGCTCCGCGACATGGGCCAGACTGAGGGGCGAGAGATCCTCGAGCAGGTTGACCCCGGCGCGCTCCGCGGTGGCGGCCCAACTGAAGGGAATACCGCTGGAGGGCAGGCCCCAGGCCCATACCAGCACACGGTCCCGCCCTGGCCACCCAAACTCCGCGGGCGCGGCGGCCTCGACCTGATCCAGACCTGCCCCCACGGTGCGTATGCCCGCCTCGCGCACGCTGCGCAGGGTCTCGCACAGCCCCGCGCGGCCCCAGTCGAGCGTGTGGTTATTCGCCAGCACGCAGCAATCCACTCGCGCCACGGTCAGGCAAGGCAGATTGGCGGGATGCATGCGGTAGGTGATGCCCTTGTCCGGCCAGGGCGTCGCGCTGGTCGTGACCGCGGTTTCGAGGTTGATCAGGCGCGCGTCGGGGGCCTCACGCTCGAGCAGCGGCAGAGCGTCGCCCCAGAGGTAGGCGGGGTCAACCGGCCGGGGGATAGGGCCGTTCATCCGTTCGGCAAGGGCGACATAGTCCAACGCGCTGCGCACGAACGGCTCGTAGATCGCCGGGTCGCCGGGATGTGGGAGCGCCTGATCAATGCCGCGCCCGGTCATGACGTCACCGCACAGGGCGAGAGTGACGTGAGCAGGCGATGCTGGCGCGTCGTGGCGCATGTGATCCTCCCCCGGGCGGGGCAAGCTGGTTGCCCTACCCCTCACTGGAGCCAGCGCGTGAACCACCCGGCGGCCAGGCGCGCCACCTCCTCCAGCGCGCCCGGCTCCTCGAAGAGATGGGTGGCTCCGGGCACGATTGCCAGCGACGACTGCGGCGGCAAGGCCGACAGCACGGCCTGGTTCAGCGCGAGCACCTCGCGATCGGCTCCGCCGACGATGAGCAGCGTCGGCGCGCGCACCGCCTCGAGGTGCGCCGCGGCCAGGTCGGGGCGCCCGCCCCGCGAGACGACCGCGGCGACCAGCTCCGGGCGCTCCGCGGCGGCAATGAGGGCGGCCGCGGCGCCCGTGCTGGCCCCGAAGTAGCCCGATGGGAGGGCGCTGGTTTCGGGCAAGGCGCGCACCTGCTCGGTCGCCTGGAGCAGGCGATGGCTCAAGAGTGGAATATCGAAGCGCAGATGGCGCGTGATCGCGTCGCGGGCCTCTTCGTCCGCCGAAAGCAAGTCGAAGAGCAGGGTAGCAAAACCGGCCTGGTTCAACTGCTGGGCCACGAAGCGGTTGCGCGGGCTGAAGCGGCTGCTGCCGCTGCCGTGGGCAAAGATGACCAGACCCCGGGCCTCCGCCGGGCGGACCAGGCTGCCGGCAAGGGTCAGACGGTCAATCCGGAGACGTACCGGAACCTCCGTGGAGCCCTGATCGTACATGCGCTCGGTCATAGTGGCCCTACCTTTTCTTGAGCATGCCAAGAAAGCGGCACGTTGCCGCCTGCCTCCAGGGTAGCACATCCGAGGGACGCAAGAGGAGCGAAGGGCTTCACGCGGGGTGAGGGTCTTGTTACTGTGGGGGAACCAGGTTCCCCCATATCCCCCCGCTTGCATCGGGGTAAGGGCGCAACCCTTGCGCAGGGGGATGGGGAAATCGGGTTTCCCCATCCCCCCACCCGGTAGGAGGGTCTGGGAGGGCGCAGCCCTCCCACGAAGCATGTTCATCCCGTCGGTGTGCGGCGCAGCCGCATGGACGGCTGATACGATTCTAATAAACTTCTTATATTGCATCCCTCCAGAATGAGTATCATAATCTTTCGTTGGAGGGTATCGTCCTTGAAGTGACGGCGAGCGCTTCGTCTGGCCTGCACCCCGGGGTGATACCTGCGCGACACGGGCCAACGAAGACATGATGCGGGGGGTCCATGCTGAAAGCCGAGGCTTCGCTCCCGACCGGAGCGCTCGCGGTCCCTCAAACGTAGCTGACGGAACCCACGCCTTCGGGGCGCGGGGCTTCCGTCGTTGCGCCAGGCTCGCCGTCGATGAGCAAAGGAGGTGGAACGATGCACATCGGCTCACAAGCGCTGACCTGCCCGAACTGCGGCGCCGAGTGGCCGTCTCCCACGGCCACGGTGTGCCAGGTATGTCATTACGCGGCTACCGAGGTTATCCCTGCTCGCGCCCCTGCCCCGCGCTCGGCGGTTGAACTGCATGCGGCGCTGGATGACCTGTTGAACCGCGCTCGCCGCGGCGGGTTGAGCCCCGAAACGATTCTCCAGGTGTTGCAGGACGAACTGGCCTTCGCCGCCGACCTCGTCCAGCCCGAGCGCCGCCACCTTGTCCAGATCCTCGACCTTGGCCCACAAGAACTGGGCCTCCGTGAGCCCCTCGCCGGTCATCGCCGCGCGACGCTGCCGGCTCGCCCGGTAGTGGCCCAGACGACTGCGCCCGCCCCGGCAAGACGCCTCTAGCGCGCCATGAGATAAAAAGGTTGTTTTGGGAGGGCTGCGCCCTCCCAGACCCTCCCGCGGGTGGGGGAATGGGGAAACCAGGTTTCCCCATTCCCCTGCGGGGCGGGGGCGTGGGGAAACCAGGTTTCCCCACATCCCTGCTCCAGCAGCCTATTTTCACGTTAGTGCCATGGATATCGCTATCCAGTGGGCTGCGCTGAACCGCAGCCTGAAGACGATCACGGCCTCGATGCGCCGGACCCTCCCGGCGGCGATTGGCGGCGTGGTGATGCCGCCGGTCGCCCGGGGGCCCGAACTGTTCAATGTCGAGCAACTCGAGCAGCATGCCCGCACCCTCGCGGGCAGCCACCGCGTGGGGCACCCCCTGCTGGGCCTGCCGGGCGCCTTGACGCTCCAGGTAGCCCAGGACGAACGCGATTTGCTGCGCGCCTATCGCATACTCGCGGAGGACGCCCGCCAGCGGAAGATGGCGCTCCCCGCCGCGGAGTGGTTGCTGGACAATATGTATCTGGTGCGCGACCAGATCCGCGAGATCCGCCAGGATCTGCCCGGCGGGTATTACCGTGAATTGCCGAAGTTGAGCGGGGGGCCGTACCGGGGCCGGCCGCGGGTCTATGCCCTGGCACTGGAGTTGATTCTGCACAGCGACGGCAGGATTGACCAGGAGCGCCTGTTGCGCTACGTGCTGGCCTACCAGTCCGTCGCCCCATTGACGATGGGCGAGCTGTGGGCGGTGCCGATCATGCTCCGCGTGGGTCTGGTGGAGTACCTGGCGCGGCAGGCGCGCCTGGTGCTCGATGTGCGAACGCAGTACGCCGAAGCCGACGCCTGGGCCGAGCGCCTGCTGGCGCGCCCGGATGGTCCCGCTGAGACGCACCCCGTGCTGCGTGAACTGGCGCAGCGGCATCCCCATCTGCTGCTGCCCTTCGCCGTGCAGTTGCTGCGGCGCCTGCGCAGCTACGACGGCGAACGCGACGCCTCCGGGCTGATTGCCTGGCTGGAGGGCCAACTGCCATCCCGCAGCGCCGAGGAGGTGGTGCACATCGAGCATCAGCGGCAGGCGGCCATTCAGGTCTCGGTGGGCAATACGATCACCAGCATGCGCACGCTCAACGCCATTGACTGGGCAGACTGGTTCGAGCAGGTCAGCCTGGTCGAGCAGGTGTTGCGCCAGGACCCGGCGGGGGCATACCCGCGCAGCACCTTCGCCACCCGCGACCGCTACCGCCACGAGGTCGAGCGCCTGGCGCGGGGCAGCGGGCGCAACGAAGTTGACGTGGCGCGCCAGGCGCTGCTCCAGGCCACTCGCGCGGCCGCCGCGGGCGAGGGGCCGCGGGCGGCCCATGTGGGCCATTACCTGATCGGCGCCGGACGGACGCCCTTCGAGGCCCTGCTCGGCTACCGCGCCGGCCCCGGCGAGGTGGCCCGGCGGGCGCTGCTGCGCCACCCCGGCTTTGTCTACTTCGGCGCAATCGCTGCCATCACCGGGGCGAGCGTCGCGGCCGGACTGCGGCTGGCCCGGTCCGCGCGCGCACTGCCGGAGCCGGCGCCGCATCCCGCGTTGCAGTCCCTGGCCGCCGGGCTGCTGGCCCTGCCGGCCAGCACCCTGGCGATCGAACTGGTCAACCGGGCCACGGCCCACCTGCTGCCGCCGCGCCTGCTGCCGCGTCTCGACCTGCGGCACGGCATTCCCGCCGACCTGCGCACGATGGTGGTCGTGCCCACCCTCCTGTTGACCCCGGAGAGCGTGCGGCGCCAGCTTGAGTCGCTGGAGGTGCTCTACCTGGCCAATGAGGACCCGCATCTGCACTTTGCCCTGCTGAGCGACTTCGCCGACGCGCCGCAGCCGCGCATGCCCGAAGACGAGGAGTTGCTCGCCGTGGCTCGCGAGGGCATCCTGGCCCTGAATGCGCGCTACGGCCCCGACCGCTTCTTCTTGCTGCACCGGCGCCGGTTATGGAACCCGCAGCAGGGGTGCTGGATGGGCTGGGAGCGCAAGCGCGGCAAGCTCGAGGAGTTCAATCGCCTGCTCGCCGGGGCCACCGATACGACCTACGACCTGCTGCTCGGCGACCTGAGCGTGCTGCCGCGGATACGCTACGTGATCACGCTCGATGCCGACACCCAGCTCCCTCGTGACGCGGCGCGGGCGCTGATCGGCACCCTGGCCCATCCGCTCAACGCCGCAGTGGTGGACCCGCGGACCCGGCGCACGGTCGAGGGCTACGGCATCCTGCAGCCGCGGGTGGGTATTGACTTGCCGAGCGCCCTGGCCAGCCGCTTCGCGCGGATCTTCGCCGGCAACGTGGGCCTTGACCCCTACACCACCGCCGTATCCGACACGTACATGGACCTGTTCGGCGAAGGGAGCTTTGTCGGCAAGGGCATCTACGACCCGGCGGTGCTACGCGCGACGCTGCACGACCGCTTCCCCGAGAACACCCTGCTCAGCCACGACCTGATCGAGGGCAACTACGCCCGGGTGGCGCTGCTCTCCGATGTCGAGTTGATTGACAGCTACCCGACCACCTACGCGGCCTACGCGGCCCGGCAGCACCGCTGGGTGCGCGGCGACTGGCAGATCGCCGCCTGGTTGCTGCCCTGGGCGCCAACCGGCAGCGGGGCCTGGGCGCCGAACGTGTTGCCGCCGCTGGCGCGCTACAAGATCTTCGACAACCTGCGGCGCAGCCTGACGGCGCCGGCGGCGGTGACGCTGCTGGGCCTGGGCTGGCTGGTCCTGCCGGGGCGGGCGTGGGTCTGGACGCTGGCGACCGTGGCGCCGTTGAGTGTGCCGTTGCTGTTTGAACTGGCCGACGCGCGCTTCTGGCTGCTCGGCTGGCGCTCGGCCCAGCGACGGCAGGCCAAACTGGCGGCCCTGCGCGATGAGGGGCTGCGGCTGCTGATCAACATCGCGCTGTTGCCCGACCAGGCGGCGCTCAATGTTGACGCGATCACCCGCACGCTGACGCGCATGCTGATCACCCGGCGCCGGCTGCTGGAATGGGAGACGGCGGCCCAGGCGCAGTTGCGCCTGCGGCGCTCGTGGGATCGGGCGCTGCGGCGCACGGCCCCGGCCCTGGCGGTGCTAGGGCTGCTGGGCCTGGCCCGGCCCCGGCAGGCGCTGGAGGCCCTGCCCGCCGCCGCGCCGGTGCTGGCGGCGTGGATCGGCTCGCCGGCCCTGGTGGGTTGGCTCGACCAGCCCTACCTGGCAACCCGCGCCGAACCGCTCAACGCTGAGGATAAGGCCCTGCTGCGCCGCCTGGCCCGCGCCACCTGGGCCTACTTCGAGCGTTTCGTGGACGAAGAAGGCCATTACCTGGCGCCCGACAACTTCCAGGAGACCCCCACGCCGCTGGTGGCGCCACGCACCTCGCCGACCAACATCGGCCTGCAACTCCTGGCCGACCTGGCGGCCTACGACTTCGGGTACGTCTCGCTGAGCGAACTGACCACGCGCAGCGAGCGCGTCTTCGCCACGCTGGAGCGCCTCGAACGCTACCGGGGGCACCTGCTCAACTGGTACGACACCCGCACCCTGCGCCCGCTCCCGCCGCTGTACGTCTCCACGGTGGACAGCGGCAACCTGGCCGGTCACCTGATCGCCCTGGCCCAGGGCTACCTGGGGCTGGAACAGGCGCCGATCATCGGCCCGGCGGCGCTCTCCGGCCTGCAGGACGCGCTGATGCTCGCCCGCGATCATCTGGGGGAGGATGACCCGCTGCGCGAGCGGCTGATGGAGGTGGAGCGCCTGCTCGACGCGCCTCCCGAAAGCCTGCGGGGCTACCGCGAGCGTCTGCGCCAGGCGCTCGAGCGCACCGAGGAGGTGCGCCCGAGCGGCGCCGCCGCCGACTGGCTGCGGGCCGCGCGGCGCCAGGCCCGCGCCCACCTGGAGGACCTGGAAACCCTGGCCGGCGCGGAGGTCGAGACGGACGCGCCCGTGCCAACCCTGGGGGACCTGGCGGCGCGCAACGGGGCCGCGGCGCGCCTGCTGGAGCGCCAGGCGGCGATCATCGCCCAGGCCCGCGAACTGGCCCTGGGCATGGACTTCCGCTTCCTCTACGACGAGACCCGGCGCATCTTCGTGATCGGCTATAACGTGAGCGAGGGGCGCCGCGACAACTCCTTCTACGACCTGCTGGCCTCGGAGTCGCGGCTGGCGAGCTTCGTGGCGATCGCCAAAGGCGACGTGCCCAAGGAACACTGGTTCCACATCGGGCGCACCTTCACGCCCGCCGCCGGGCCGGCCACCCTCATCGCCTGGAGCGGCACTATGTTCGAGTACCTGATGCCGCAACTGGTGATGGCCACCTTCCCCGAAACGCTGCTCGACGCCACGGTGCGCGGCGCGGTCGCGGCGCAGATCGCCTATGGGGCGCGCAGGGGCGTGCCCTGGGGCATCTCGGAGTCGGCCTTCAATAGCCGCGATCTGGCCATGAACTACCAGTACCGCGCCTTCGGCGTGCCGGGCCTGGGGCTGAAGAGCGGCCTGGCCAACGACCTGGTGGTGGCCCCCTATGCCACCGTGCTGGCATTGAGCGTGCAGCCGCACGCGGCAGTGGAGAACCTGCGGCGCCTGATTGACCTGGGGATGTGGGGCGCCTACGGTCTCTACGAAGCGGTGGACTTCACCCCCGAGCGGCTTCCGCCGGGCACGCAACGCGCCATCGTGCGCTCCTTCATGATCCATCACCAGGGGATGAGCCTGGTGGCGCTCGATAACGCGCTCCACGACGCGATCATGCAGCGCCGCTTCCACCAGGAGCCGATGATCCGCGCCACCGAGCCCCTGTTGCACGAGAAGATTCCGCAGAGCGCGCCGATCCAGTTGCCCGAAGACGTGGCCGAGGCCCCGGCGGTGGCGCTGCCCGTGGTTCCCACTTCGCGCCAGTTCGCCAGCCCGGGCACGGCGACGCCGTACACTCACCTGCTGGGCGGCCCGATCTACAGCGTGATGCTTACCAACGCCGGCGGCGGGGCCAGTTTCTACAAGGGCCTGGCGGTTACCCGCTGGCGCCCCGATGGCGCCCGCGACTGCTGGGGCAGCTTCATCTACCTCCGCGACGCCCGCAGCGGGCTGGCGTGGTCGGCGGGCTACCAGCCCCTGCGCCGCGAGGGGCAACAGTACCGCGTGCGCTTCAGCCTGGAGAAGGCCGAGTTTCTGCAACAGATCGGCGGCATCGAAACGCGCATGGAGGTGACGGTCTCGCCGGAGGACCCGGCGGAGGTGCGGCGCATCACGCTGACCAACCTGGGCGCCGCGCCCCGGGAACTGGAGGTCACCAGCTACGCCGAGCTGGTGCTGGCCCCGCCCATGGCCGAACTGGCCCACCCGGCCTTCGCCAATCTGTTCGTCGAGACCGAGTTCGTGGCCGAACGGGGCGCCCTGCTGGCCTCGCGGCGTCCGCGCGCGGCAGACGGCGAGCGGCCCTACGCGGTGCACGTGGTGGCGGCCCGGTCGGGGGTGGTGGGCGAGGTAGAGTATGACACCGACCGGGCGGCCTTCCTGGGACGGGGCCATAGTCCGGCTCACCCGACGGCCCTGGATCGTCCCCTGAGCGGCCGCGTCGGCGCGGTGCTCGACCCCATCTTCAGCCTGCGGCGGCGCGTGCGCATCGCCCCGGGGGCCTCGGTGCAACTCTTCTTCACCACCGCCGTGGGCGCCACCCGTGACGAGGCCCTGCGCCTGGCCGATAAGTACCGCGACCCCCTGGTGGGGGCGCGGGCCTTCGACCTGGCCTGGACCCAGGCCCAGGTGGAGTTGCAAAGCCTGAACCTGGACGGCGACGCGGCCCACCGCTACCAGCGCCTGGCGGCCTTCGCCATCTTCTCCGACCCGCTCCGGCGCGCTGCGCCCGAGGTGATCGAGCGCAACCGCAAGGGCCAGCCCGGCCTGTGGGCCTATGGCATCTCCGGCGATGACCCGATCGTGCTGGCGCGCATTTCCGCGCCGGGCGAGTTGGGGCTGGTGCAGGAACTGTTGCAGGCCCACGAGTACTGGCGGCTGAAGGGGCTGCGGGTCGAACTGGTCATCCTCAATGAAGACACTGGCGGCTACTTGCAGGAGTTGCACGAGCAGTTGCTGGCGCTGATCCGCAGCGGGCGGGCCGGGGGCTGGCTCAACCAGCGCGGTGGCGTCTTCGCGCTGCGAGCCGATCTGATGCCCGAGGAGGACCGCGTGCTGCTGGAGAGCGCCGCGCGCGTGGTGCTGACGGGCCGGCGCGGCAGCCTGGCCCAGCACCTGCGGCGTCGCGAGCCGGACACGGCGCCCCTGCCCCAGATCCTCGCCGTCCCCCCCGCGGGACCGGCCCTGCCCCCCGGCGAGCCGCTGGCCCTGCGCGGACCCTACGGCGGCTTCGCTCGCGACGGGGCCGAATATGTGATCGAACTGGCACCCGGCCAGCACACGCCCGCGCCCTGGATCAATGTGATCGCCAACCCGCGCTTCGGCTGCATCGTCTCAGAACGCGGCGCGGGCTACACCTGGGCGGAGAACAGCCGTGAGAACCGCCTGACGCCCTGGTCGAACGACCCGGTCAGCGACCCGGCGGGCGAGGCGCTCTACCTGCGCGACGAGGGCGACGGCGCGGTCTGGTCGCCTACCCCGTGGCCCCTGGGCGCGGGCCACTGGCGCGTGCGCCACGGCTTTGGCTATAGCGTCTTCGAGCATCGCCGCCACGGGATTGCCAGCAGACTTACTGTCGGCGTGGCGCCCGAGGATCCGGTGAAGTTCTACCGGCTGGAGCTGACGAACGAGAGCGATGGCGAGCGCGAGCTGAGTCTGACATTTTATGTCGAGTGGGTACTCGGCGTGTTCCGCGAGCAGATGGCGCCCTTTATCGTGACCATGGCCGACGAGGAGCGGGGGGCGCTGCTGGCACGCAACCCCTACAACCACGAGTTCGGTCAGCGCGTCGCCTTCATCGCCGCCAGTGAGCCGGCCTCCTTCAGCGGCGACCGCAGGGCCTTCATCGGGCGCAACAGCGACCTGGCAAGCCCGGCGGCGCTGCTGCGCGGCGGCCCCCTGGCGGGCCGCGCCGGCGCCAGCCTGGACCCATGCGGAGCGCTGCGCTGCGCGCTGCGGCTGGCCCCCGGCGAACGGCGCACGCTGGCGCTGCTGCTGGGGCAGGGGGCCGATGAGGGCGAAGCGTGGGCGCTGATCGAGCGTTACCGCGACCCCGCGGCGGTGGACGCCGCCCTGGAACAGAGCGCCGCCATCTGGAACGCCCGGTTGGGCCAGGTCCGCGTGCGCACCCCGAGCGCGGAACTGGACACGCTGCTGAACGGCTGGCTGCTCTACCAGACGCTGAGTTGCCGGATCTGGGCGCGCTCGGCCTTCTACCAGTCGGGCGGGGCCTATGGCTTCCGCGACCAACTGCAAGATGCGCTGGCGCTGCTGCACACCGAGCCGGCCCTGGTCCGCGAGCACCTCTTGCGGGCAGCCGCGCGGCAATTCGTGGAGGGCGATGTGCAGCACTGGTGGCACCCGCCCACCGGGCGCGGCATCCGCACGCGCTTCTCCGACGACTACCTCTGGCTGCCCTTCGCCACCGCCCACTACGTCCGGTTCACCGGCGACACCGCCGTGCTCGACGAAGAGACGCCCTTCCTCGAGGGCCGGCCCCTGGCCGACGACGAGGCGGAGTACTACGATCACCCCGGCGTCTCTGAGGAGCGGGGTACGCTCTACGAGCACTGCGCGCGGGCGGTGGAACTGGCCTTGCGGCGGAAGGGTGCGCATGGCCTGCCGTTGATGGGCGCCGGCGACTGGAACGACGGGATGAACCTGGTCGGCGCGGGCGGTCGGGGCGAGAGCGTCTGGGTTGGTTGGTTCCTGGCGGTGGTGCTGCGGGCTATGGCCGGACTGGCCACGACGCGGGGCGACGCCGAGCGCGCCGCCCGCTACACCACGGCGGCGGAAGAGCAACTGGCGGCGCTCGAAGCCAGCGCCTGGGATGGCGACTGGTACCTGCGGGCCTTCTACGACGACGGCACGCCCCTGGGGTCGGCGCGCAACCAGGAATGCCGGATCGACCTGCTGCCGCAGGCCTGGGCGGTGATTGCCGGCGGCGACCCCGCACGGGCGCGCCAGGCAATCGAGTCGGCCCTGGTCCATCTAGTGGACCGCGAGGCGGAGCTTATCCGGCTGCTGACGCCGCCGTTCGATCGCGGCGAGCAGAACCCTGGCTACATCAAGGGCTATGTGCCGGGTGTGCGCGAGAATGGCGGGCAGTACACCCACGCGGCGATCTGGCTGATCTGGGCCTGCGGGCTGCTCGGAGCGCGGGCGGATGCCTGCGCCCTGCTCGAGATGATCAATCCGGTGCGCCACGCCAACACCCAGCCCGAGACTTACAAGGTCGAACCGTATGTCGTCGCCGCGGATGTGTACGCCGCCGAGCAGCATCGCGGGCGTGGCGGGTGGACCTGGTACACCGGCTCGGCGGGCTGGTTCTACCGGCTGGGGCTGGAGGTGATCCTGGGCCTGCGGCGCGAAGGGGCCAGTCTCTGGGTGCAGCCGTGTGTGCCGCCCGAGTGGCCGGGCTTCGAGGTCGCTTACCGCTACGGCGGGAGCGTGTACCACATCCGGGTGGAACGCCTGCCAGAAGAAGCCGGCGCGGACCTCGAAACCCTGCTCGACGGCGAACGGTTGCCCGACGGGCGCATCCCCCTGCGCGACGACGGTCGGAGCCACGCGGTCGTGGTACGCGCCGCCGGGCAGGGACGTGGGGACACCAGATTGCCCCACCCTCCCCCAACCGGGCAAGGATAGAGGGTCCGGGGAAACCGGGTTTCCCCAGACCCCTGCGTGCGGCGCCTGCCCAGACCCTCCCGCGGGCGGGGGGAAACCGGGTTTCCCCAGACCCCTGCTTGAGGGCCAGGCCCTCCCGCGGGTGGGGGAATGGGAAAACCCGGTTTCCCCATTCCCCTGCCCAGCAGCTTATTTTCACGTTAGCATCACTGCCCCAGATACAGGCAGGGCACATACACAACCGGCCGGCGCTCGAAGCGCAGGGCCACATCACTCACTAGCGGCGCGGGCAAAGACAGCGCCAGACTGGTGGCGGTCGTTGTCACCGTCTCGGTCATTGTTACCGTACCCGTGTAGGTATCCCACCAGGTGACGCGGTAGGTCCCGGGGGCGAGATCGGGAATGCTGAGCGTGCCGCTGATGGGCGCGACAGGCACGGCGTCCAGAACATTGCGCCAGGTGTGATGGCGATTGCTGATCCAGAGGTGGCCGCGACAGGCCAGGCGATCAACCTGCCCCCACGCCCGCAGGTCGGGGTGCGAGGTAACCGCCCGCGCCTCGGCATAGCGCCCGTTGTTCAACGGAATGCCGTCCATGAAGTCGCGGTAGGCTTTGAAGTGCCCGTAGAGGTTGTACCGGCGGATGTGCTCGGCATCCCAGTACAACTCGTAGAGCCCACCGGCGTTGATCTGCCCCCAGATGAAATTGTGGAGCCAGATCCCGCGAGTATCGCCGCGCTGGTCGTGGTTCGCGTCCCCGCGATAGTCATCTGCGTCGCCCAGCGCCACCTCGCCACGGGTGACCGGTTTGCGCGGGCCGGATCGGGTTCGCCCACCGATCTGCCAGCTATAGGCAGCAGTGAGCAGGGCGGTGTCGTGGTTCAAAGGGGTGCGGTCAAACGATCCGTTCAGGTAAACCGGCTGACCGTCAGGCGCAAGCAGTTCCACCTCGTCAATCCATGCCGCGCCGCCAGTTCCGAACCCGTTCTGGAAATAGATGGCGAGGGTGTGGATGTTGTCGTCAGTGATGATAAGGCGCGCACTGCGGGGCGCGGGGGTGCCGTCAGCCAGGTAGCGGCTATCGAACGCGCGCCAGGGGTAGGTGCCGGCAGGCGCGCTGCACAAGAACTGCTGGCCGTTCGCGGCAGCCGGCACCACATTGGAGCGGCCATCTGGCCGGTCCGGATCGAGAATCCACAGCAGGCGCGGGCCGGCGAGATCGTTCGGCTGGCCGTAGCCGCAGGCGCCGCTGAAGTTCTCCGCGCGCATGCGATAGCGGATCACCCATTCGCCTGCTCCGCGAATGACCAGGGCGCGGGGCGTGCCACCGGCGTTGTTGAACTGTTCCGTGCCGGGGATGCGCACAGAGGAACCCGCGCCGCCGAACACGTAGGCCGGGCGGCTCTCGAAAGCCAGGGGGGAATCAATCTGCTGCGCCCAGCCCGCGGCGAGCGCTCCACAACAGGCGTAGGCGTGGACATCGGCGTAATCCACCCCGCTATAGGCCGGATTGTCCCAGAACTCAGCAATGGGAAAGCTGTGCCAGGTCGAGGTGGTTACCAGATGGCGCGCGGGATCGTGGGCGCGCATAAAGCGCCCGAAGGCGTCCGCCTGCGCGTAGTGATTGCCATTATACGGATCACCTTCGTTGAGCAACTCCCAGGAATGCACCGCGCGCGAGTAGCCCCAGCGGGCGATCAGGTAGCGCCAGAAATACTCATGATAGCGCCGCACCGCCGTGTTCGGCGCGGCGTAGAAGCGATCGTTGTCCAGGTCGTAGTACGCGCCAACCAGACTGCCGTCGGGCGCGATATGATTGGCAATCCAGTCGTTCTTCTCCAGGACGACCGGGCGGATGGTCACCCCGGCTCGGGCGGCCTGCTCCAGCACATGGTCCCATTGCCAGGAGGGCGCCGGGTCGAAGTAGCGGTGGTAGGCGAAGCGGTTCTTCCACAGCACTTCGCTGCCGACGGCCGCGCGGCCGTTCCACTCCCGCACCGAGACCTCGTCCACGAAGACATCGCCGCCGGTGGTATTCTCCAGGATGAGGTAGAAGTTGTCGAGGAAGAAGTCGTTCGCGCCGGTGGTAAACGTGCCCGTCACCTCGGTCCAGCCCGTGGCGCCGGTGACGAACTCGACCAGGCGCGTCGTGTTTTCGGCGGTCGAGGCGGGATCGGCGCACGTCTCACCCAGCCATCCCCCGCGCCGGATAGTGAATCCGTAAGGGTAACGCGAGTTCCGCGGGCCGGTCACGCCAACCGCGCGCACCCGCGCGCGGACGAGGTAGGTGGTATTTGGCCTGACGGCAATGTTGTTCGAGAAGCCCTGAAACATGCAGGGGTTGCGCCGGTTGGCCACCGCGGGATCGGCGTAATCCCACAGCCGTAGCGAGAACTGATGATCGGCATAAGCATCGGCATAGCTCAGGCTCGTCGGGTTGAAGTAGCCGCCCTCGCCGGGCAGATGGTGCGAGTGCCAGGGGTTCCAGGGCGCCATGTAGATGCCGCTGCCGCTCATCCACAGGCGCAGGAAGTTGACCCGGTAGCGTTCAAAGCGCCGCATGTCGGCATCAACGTGATAGGTGAGGCGATCGCCGTCGAAGCCCGCGCCGTGCCCCGCAGCGATGAACGGCGAGCCGTCGGAATACTCGAAATAGCCCGGATCGCGCTCGCTGATGCGGATAAAGCCGTGGTTGTGGGGCGAAACTGGCGGGGTGACCGTGAACGCGCCGATGTCGCTGAAGGCAACGCCGGAGGCATCCTGGGCGCGCAGGCGATAGTGCCAGACCCCGATCCGTTGCGGCGCAAAGCGCACCTTCCAGACCGGCGCGCCGAGCGGATACAACCACTCCGAGCCGCGGGCGCAGTCGTTAGCCTCAGTGTCGCCGATGCACCGGCGCTGGTAATCCTGGTACAGAAAGCCCGGCTGGGTGATCACCGTCTTCCAGTTGTCGGGGGTGAACAGAGCGTCCACGCTGATGCCAACCGCGGCCGGCACGCCAGCAGGCGGCGCGGGATCAAAGGGATAGGCGAGATTACTGGCGACGGCGCTATTGACATCAAAGGTCAATTCAAACTTGCCGTACTGCTCAACCTGCGCCGCGCCCGGCCGAACGTTGGCGATGACCAGCCCGGCCTGCGCCTGGCCGGTGCCAGTCGCAAGCAGCCAGGGCGCCGCCAGCGCCGCGACGCTCATGACGACAATAGTAAAGACTATGGTCAACCGATGCTTGCTCATACGAGTTTTGTGCAGGCGTGGGGAAACCCGGTTTCCCCGTCCCCCTGCGTGAGAGCCAGGCCCTCCCGCGGGCGGGGATATGGGGGAACCTGGTTCCCCCATATTCACATTAGGATGAACCAGAGGGAGTATACCCTGCCGCTCACCGCTTGAACGAGAAGAAATGACCACTGTTACCATTATTATCGCTCAATGCAACAGGAAGCGCTCCAGCGCTCACGAGCTTGCGGCGTCTCTATGACGCTTTAGTAGTGCCGTGCTAGTGTGATCCTCACCCTCCCGGACCCGCCCTGACAATGACTTTGCACACACCGCAAGATGCGGTACCATGTCAGCCAACGGACCTGTCAGGGACAGGACTTACACGGTGGAGGGGTGCGGGGAGGCTTCGCCTCCCCGCGCGCCCCTCTTCCCCGCCCGCGGCGGCCAGGCGGCCTGGCCCAACGCCCCCAACACTTCCGCTGCGGGTGGGGAACGAACAACAAGCGGTTCGTGGAGGGCCTGCGGCCCTCCATCCCTCCCCGCCGGAAGGCGACCGCGTACCTCCTGTCAGGGAAGGATGAGGTAGTGTGAACAACTCGCTCAGTTTTCTCACCGGGCTGGCCGTCGGGGCCGGGCTGACGTTCGCCGCCCGCGATCTCGCGCCAGCCCTGGCGCCCCATGCCCGCACGCTGACCAAGCGGGGGCTGAAACTGGCCGTGCTGGGCTTCGAGCGGGGCCGCGAGGCCCTGGCGCTCACCGCCGAGTCGCTCAGCGATCTGCTTGCCGAGGTCCAGGCCGAGTTGCAGGCGGAACGGGCCATGCCCGGGCCGGCGCCGGCGCATAACGGCAGCGACTTGCTGGCCGAACTGCTCGCCGACGAGCAGCCGGCCGATGTGACGCCTGAAGCCTAGTGGTGATCAACCATCCACAAGCGAACATCCGCAATCGCCCCGGGGGGTCGCTATGCTGCCAGTAGCCTTTGTCGCCCACCAGGCCGGCGAGCGGCTGCGCCTGCGCATTCCGGCGCGCAAAGGTGATGCCGCGTTCTTCGAGCGCGCCGAGCGTGATCTCGCCGCATGCCCTGGAGTGGCCTATGCCGAAGCCAACCCGTTAACCGCCAGCATCCTGCTGCACTTCCACGGCAACCTCGACGAGCTGGCCAGCGCGGCCAGCGCTGGCCAGCTCTTCACCCTTGAACCGCCCCGGATGCCGGAGTATTCGGTGCTCGATGTGGTGGCCGATCGTGTTGATCGCATCGAACACTTTATCCAGCGCCGCTCGCAGGGGGCGCTGGATCTGGAGACGATCCTGTTCCTGGGGCTGGTTGGCGCCGGGGTGGTGCAACTGGCCCGCGGCCAGGCCCTCGGCCCGGCCAGCACCTTGCTCGCCAATGCCGCCACCATCCTGGCCGTGCATCGCCATCGCCGCGACCGCGGGCGATGAGATGGGGCAACGACGTTTCCCCATCCCCCGCCCGCCGGGAGGGTTTGGGAGATTATCGCCCTGCCATTCGTATGCGGCGCAGCCGTGTGAGCTTCTATGAGCGTAGCACCATCCCACCGGGCAGGCGACTGCGGCATGGCCGAGTTGAGCGCCCTGCTCGAAGAGGTCTTCGCGGGCGGAGGAACCGCGCGCACCCTGCTGGTGGCCCTGACCAGCCTGCCCTGCCGCACCATTCCAGGCCATGTCTTCCGCGCCGCCCTCGACCAGTACGGCCTGCGTTCCACCTTCGACACCATTCTCCAGGATCGCGAGGTGATCGAGGCCCTGGATGCAGTGCATCTGCCTGCCAGCGGCGAAACGCGCGCAGTGACCCTGCGCCTGATCCGGCCGCTCACGCTGTACCAGCGCATCGGCGTGGGGCGCATGCGCCTGCACGTCAACCGCGAGTTGCTGCTGTTGATTGACGACCGCGATGAGGTGACCCTGCGCCGGGGCGACATCCGCATGTCCTGGATGCGGATGAACGAGGAGGTGCTGGTGCGGCTGCGGCGGGCGCGCGATCGCTCCGGGGCGCCGGTGGATATGCTGGCCGTTTCGGCCGGCCACGTCATCAGCCAGACCTATCCGCTGGACGTGATCACCCTGCCGCCGCGTGTTCTGCGCGAGCGCGTGACGGTGGAAGCGCCGCCACCCCGGCTGGCGCCGCCGGCGCCGGTCATCGCCCCCGCGGCGGCCCCCGCGGCAGTGCTGCCCGCTCCAGTAGTAAGCGCGCCGCCAGCGCCGGGCATCAGCGTGGTCCATCGCTCGCCGGGACGGCTGCGCCTGCGTATCGCCCAGCTCTACCGCAACGAGGTCGAGAAGGCGCGCCTCGAACGCGCCCTCCGGGGCCGCGCCGGCATCATCAGCGTGGTTGCCAGCAGCCTGACGGGGACGCTGCTGCTGCGCTTCGCCGCGCCCCTCACGCACCAGGAGGTCGAGCGTACCGTCGAGCGCATCCTCAGCGGTGAAGACGCCAGCGAGGGCGGACGCCGCCAGCAGGCGCACCACCCCTGGCACATCTTCGACATCGAGCAAACCGCCGCCTTGCTCGGCACCTCGCCGGACCGCGGTCTGAGCGAGACGGGCGCCCTCGAACGGCTGAGCCAGTACGGCCCCAACCTCCTGCCCCAGGCCGTCAGCCGCTCACCTTTGCAGATCATGCTGGAACAGTTCGCCAGCCTGCCCGTGGCCCTGCTCGGCGTCTCGGCAGTGGTGTCGATCGTGACGGGCGGCCTGGTGGACGGGGTGGTGATCCTGGGCGTGGTGGCCCTGAACGCGGGGATCGGCTTCACCACCGAATACTGGGCCGAGCAGACCATCGCCGGGCTGAACCGCGGCCTGGAACCGCGCGCCGTGGTGGTGCGCGATGACCAGGAACGCGAGGTGGCCGGCGAAACGCTCGTGCCGGGCGACCTGATCATCCTCCGCCGGGGGATGGCCGTGCCCGCCGACGCGCGCCTGATCCTCGCCGATCACCTCAGCGTGGACGAATCGGCGCTGACCGGCGAAAGCGTGCCGGTCAACAAGATGGCCGCGCCGCTCGATGAGCGCAACGCGCCCCTGGGAAGCCGCACCAATATGGTCTACCGCGGCACGGTGGTCACCGGCGGCAGCGGCAGGGCCCTGGTGGTAGCGACGGGGGTCGCCACCGAGATCGGCGAGATCCAGCGGCTGCTGGGCGAGACTGAGCAGCCCGAAACGCCCCTGCAGCGACAGCTTCGCACCCTGAGCGGGCAACTGGTTGCCGGGTCGCTGGCGTTGTGCGGGGTCGTGTTTGGCATCGGCCTGGTGCGGAACCAGGGCTTCCTGCAGATGTTCAAAACCGCGATCGCCCTGGCCGTGGCCGCCGTGCCCGAAGGCTTGCCTACCGTCGCCACCACCACCCTGGCCATCGGCCTGCGCCGCCTCGAACAGCAGGGCGTGCTCGTGCGACGCCTGGTGGCCGTGGAGACCCTGGGGGCGGTGGAGTTCCTCTGCCTGGATAAGACCGGCACCATCACCCGCAACGAGATGACCCTGGTGATGGTCGTGACAGGCGAGCGGCGCTACGACCACGGCGCGGGTGGCTTCAGCATCCAGGGCCAGGCCCTGCCTCCCGGCGACAGCCCCGATCTCGAAGCCCTGCTGCGCCTGACGGCGCTCTGCAGCGAGGTGCGCCTGGAGCCTGCCACCGACGGCCCGCGGCTCCTGGGCACGCCGACTGAGACCGCTCTGGTGCGCGCGGCGCTGGAACAGGGAATCGATGTGGCGGCCCTCCGGGCGCGCTATCCACTGCTGCGGACGCGCCTGCGCAGCGAGGGGCGCGGGTTCATGGATACGCTTCACCAGGACGGCAACGGCTACCTGCTGGCGGTCAAAGGCAGCCCCGACCAGGTGTTGAGCCTCTGCGACCGGCTGAGCGTGGCCGGGATAGTTCGCCCGCTGACCGAGGAGGACCGTGAGCGCATCCTGGTGGACAACGAGCGCATGGCCGGCCAGGCCCTGCGCGTGCTCGGCGTGGCCTACCTGCCCGATGATGGGAGGCCGGAAGAACGCCGCGACCTGATCTGGGTCGGCCTGGCCGGCATCGCCGACCCGCCGCGACCGGAGATCCCCGCCCTGGTCGAACAACTGCGCGCGGCGGGGGTGCGCACGATCATGATTACCGGCGATCAGAGCGCCACCGCCACGGCGATCGCCCGGCAGATCGGCCTGGGCCACAAAGGGCACCTGGAAAGCCTCGACGCCGCGCAACTCGAAGCTCTGCCCGCCGATGTGCTGCGCAGCCTGGCCGAGCGGGTGGACATCTTCTCGCGGGTCAGCCCGGCGCACAAACTCTACATCGTGCAGGCCCTGCAACGGGCCGGGCACGTGGTGGCCATGACCGGCGACGGGATCAACGACGGCCCGGCCTTGCGCGCCGCCGATATTGGCATCGCCATGGGCGTCAGCGGCAGCGAAGTGGCCCAGGAGGTCGCCGATATGATCGTGCGCGACGACAACCTGGCGACCATCGTCGGGGCCATCGAGCAGGGACGCACGATCTACAGCGACATCAAGAAAGCCGTCCACTTCATTCTCGCCAGCAATACCAGCGAAATCGCGATCACGCTGCTGGCCACCGCCGTCGGCACCGGCGAGCCGCTCTCGCCCCTGCAGTTGCTCTGGATCAATCTGGTCACCGACGTCTTCCCCGAACTGGCCCTGGGGCTGGAACCGCCGGAGTGCCACGTGCTGCGCCAGCCCCCGCGCGACCCGCACGCCGCCATGTTTAACCGCCGCGACGTGCGGCGGATCGGGATGGAGAGCGCTATGCTCACCGGCGTCGCCCTCGGCGCCTATGGCTGGGGCCTGGCGCGCTACGGCATGGGGCCGCGCACCAGCACCCTGACCTTCACCACCCTCACCACCTCGCAGTTGCTCTACGCCATCAGTTGTCGCTCCGAGAAACGCTGGCTGTTCGACCGCAAGCCTTCAGCGGCGAACCCCTATATGACCTTCGCCGTGGGTGCCGGGTTGGGGCTTCAGGGCGCCACAACGTTCCTGCCTGGCCTGCGCCAGGTGCTGGGAACCACCCCCCTCGGCCCATCCGACTGGCTGCTGGTGCTGGCGCTAGCTACCGGGCCGTACCTCGCCAGTGAATTGCTGAAGGCCATTGAGCGCCCGTGCAGGGTAGACAGGAGAGATGCAGACAGCCATGGCCAGTGAGTATGTGTTTACATCCGAGTCCGTCACGGCGGGGCATCCCGACAAGCTGTGCGACCAGATCAGCGACGCCCTGGTCGGCCATATCCTCTGGCAAGATCCCCCCGCGCGGGTCGTAGCCGAGTGCGCCGTCTCCACCGGCATCCTGTTCGTGTCGCTGAAGGCGGCGACAACCGCCAGCATTGACATCCCCCGCCTTGCCCGCGAGGTGATTCTGGAGGCCGGGTACGACCGCGGCAGCTTCAATGGCCGCACCTGCACGGTGATGACCAACCAGCTTGAAGAGCCGGAAGCCGCGCGCTCGGGCGCGCGCGACCGCGAGAGCGCCCTGTCGGAACTGGTTGCCCAGGAGAACGTCACCCTCTTCGGCTTTGCCTGCACTCAGACGCCAGTGCTGTTGCCGCTGCCGATCTGGCTGGCCAATCGCCTGGCGCAACGGCTCGACCTCGTCTGCCGCGAGCACCGCGACGAACTCGCACCCGACGGGAAGGTGCAGGTGGGCATTGTCTACCGCGACCATCAGCCTTCGCGCATCCACAGCCTGACCCTGGTGGCCAGCCAGCGCCAGGCCGATCTGCCCCTGGCGCGGCTGCGCCAGACGATCATCGAGGAGGTGGTGAAACCGGCGTTTGAACACGAGACCCTGGTCCCTGACTCAGAGACGCGCTTGCAGATCAACCCCGAAGGCCCGGTGGTGGAAGGTGGGCCGGCGCTGCACGCGGGGTTGACCGGGCGCAAAACCGGCGCCGACACCTACGGAGGCTACGCCCGCCAGAGCAGCGCGGCGCTGAGCGGCAAGGACCCGACCCGCATTGATCGCACCGGCGCTTATGCCGCCCGCCACGCGGCGAAAAACGTGGTGGCGGCGGGGCTGGCCTCGCGCTGCGAAGTGCAACTCAGCTACTCGATCGGGTTCCGCGACCCGGTAAGCGTGCGGGTGGAGACCTTCGGCACCGGGACGCTCAGCGACGATGAGCTGTCGGAGCGGGTGGCGCGGGCCTTCGATTTCAGCGTGGGCGGGATCATTCGCCGCTTCGATCTGGCCGGGCTGGCAGCCCGTTCGCGAGGCCGGCTCTACCAGCGTCTGGCCGCCCATGGCCACTTCGGACGGCCCGAGCTGGCGTTGCCGTGGGAGGCCACCGATGGGGTAGAGGCACTGCTGGAGACGGTTACATACCGGTGAGGGATGGGGAAACCTGGTTTCCCCAGACCCCTGCGCGCGGGGCGCGCCCTCACCTTCCCAGGGGCGGAGGCGTGGGGAAACCCGGTTTCCCCACACCCCTGCGTGAAGGCCAGGCCCTCCCACGGGCGGGGGCGTGGGGGAACCTGGTTCCCCCCCTCTCCGAGGGCTGCGCCCTCCCAAACCCTCCCGCGGGCAGGGGCATGGGGAAACCGGGTTTCCCCATGCCCCTGCGTGAGGGCTGCGCCCACCCTAACCCGCCCGCGGGCGGGGGCGTGGGAAACCCGGGTTCCCCCACCCCCCTCTCCGAGGGCCGCGCCTGCCCACACCCGCCCGCGGGCGGGGGCATGGGGGAACCCGGGGTCCCCCACCCCCCTCTCCGAGGGCTGCGCCCGCTCAAATCCTCCCGCGGGTAGGGGGATGGGGAAACCCGGGTTCCCCATGCCCCTGCGGGGCGGGGACGTGGGGAAACCCGGGTTCCCCACACCCTGCTCCAGCAGCCTATGTTCACATTAGATTAACATTAGGGATGAACCATAGCCACGAGTTTCATATTGACATCACATCTGCCATCCCGTACACTAACAATACTACATACCAGCAAGCGTTTCTCAATCGGTAATCGGTCGCGTCGATGGACATTCTTTCAATTATTTTTCTACCAGAATGTGTTGCCCTTCCTGAGAACGCCCCTGAAGCTGACCTGCCGCTCTTGATCCGTAGAGAACGGCTGACCCCGGATCATCAGCAGAGCGTACTCACGGCAGAAACCAGCGGATGTTGCCGGCTCCCCACGCCGCGCATCGTCAAGGTACTGAGAGATCTCTTCGACGATACGCAGACCGGACGGGTATACTGGGATCTGGCGCAAGACCAAGCGAACTGGGAGGCGCTGCGTCCCCTTGGCCTGACCGAGGGAGTAATGAACGGCGTTTCTCCATGGCCCACTGGCGCGCTGAAGGAACCGGCGCGCTTCGTGGGCGCCAATCTCTTCGGGCGCCTCGCTGATACAAAATCCCCTGAAGGACGACCGTCGGCGCAGGGTCTCATCCAGACCTTTCTTGACGATCATCCTCCTGCTCCGGCTTCCGCAGCTCCTCGCCTGGGATGCATACTGATCAATCTCTCCCTGCTCAGGGTGCGCAATGCCTGGTATGATGCCCTGCTCCTCCTCCCCTGGGAAGCGCTCACTGAACCTGAGCACCCTTCCCCACTGCAGATTGAACGCCCGATAGTCATCGTTCGCACCGTCGCGGCAGACCCGTATCAACAACCGCCAGATCTGGACCTGGAGCAGCCGGTGCCAATGCTGACCCTGCTGCCGCGCAAGGGCATATCCGAATCCCCCATCCGCAACGCCGAGCTTCGGGCACGACCTTATGCGCCCGAGCGGCACTTTCAGGAACTGGTCTGGTGCGACTGCCCTGAACCACAAAGCGGCGTCGAGCGGTCCGACGTAGGCGAGGCGATCCACCAGCACTCGCCAGCGGCACTGCATTACTTCGGGCATGGCGTCTTTCGGCCCAACGATCCCGGAAAGCCCGTAAGCGCGCTCCAGTTCGATGATGGCTTGCTAAGCGCCCTCGAACTGAGCACGCGCGCTCAGAATTGCCCGATCTGGCTCTTCAGTTGTTTTGCCTGTCACTCAGGAGCGCCGGGAGATCAGAGCGAACAACCGCTCTCCAGCGAGCGTTGGAGCATCATCAATACCTTCAGCAGCATGGTGCCGGCCATGCTTATGATGGTTTCGCTGCGCGGCCTGGCACGTACCCCCTACCAGTTACGGAGGTGCTGAATGCCTGTGCAGATCCGACGCTGGCTGGAAGTTCAGGGGTTCGAACGTAATCCCTTCGAATATTATGAGGCTGATCGCGAAGAACTGCTTGCCAGTTACTTCGTTGAGCCGGAATGGTTCGAAGCGTTGCGGGGCGATCCGCGCCAACCGGCCAGCGCGGTGCTGTTTGCTCCCCGCGGCTATGGCAAGACCAGCCAGCGGTTGCAGATTGCCCGTCTCTGCGGCCTCGAAGCGCAGCCGCCGGCGCTGGTCGTGCAGATCACCGATTACAAATGGCTGCCGGCGGATCTGAGCAGGCTGACCGCGCGCGATTACCTTCGTCACATCGCCGACCATGCCTGCCGGCAACTCTGGGAGCGCTGCCAGAGCGACCCGGAGCCGCGCCAGCGCTTCCAGGCCCACCCCGACGCCCTGCTGCGCATGCACGCGCTGCGCTACTGGGCCACTCCGCCAGCGTACCGCATACGCTTGCCTGAGCCGGCCCTGGCGCGGGAAACGATCGCCGAACTGGCCCGCGCATTGCGCCTCCCCGCCGCAACCTGTGATGCCCAGACGCTGGTTGAGCAGTTCGCCGGGTATTACGAGGGCCTTACTGACAGCGACCTGCAAACAGAGCTGCTCGAACTCGCGCGCCTGGGAGGCTTTGTCAGCCTCTACATCCTCCTGGATCGCACCGACGAGGATCAGCGGACGATCCACAATCCCATGGCAGTGCTGGAGCGCCTGCAGCCCCTGATCAGCGATCTGCCGGTGATTGAACATCCGGGCTACGCCTTCAAGTTCTTTCTTCCCGACACGCTCGAGTCGCTGTTCGCCGAGCGCCGCATCGGGCGGGTTGGCGAGCGCCCGCCCAGTTATCTGCTGCGCTGGCGCGAACACGACCTGCTGGCGATGCTGGCGCGCCGCTTGCAGGCCTACAGCCAGCCGGCGGGCCGGATGACGCGCGCCGCGCGCGTCATCCGTTTTCAGGATCTCTGCCAACCCGGCGGCGACGCTGACGCGCAGTTGGCGCGGGCCGCCGCCGGTTCTCCTCGCCGCATGATCCAGCTTGCCCGCGAACTGGTCGAGCAACATTGCGCGCTGATCGACGACTACGAAACTAGAATCCCCCGCAGATTGCTCGAATGGGTCATTCCCGAACCGCTGCCGCTGCTCTCCCTTGATGAGGAGGGCTTTGTATGCTTCAATGGCCAGCGCGATGAGACGGTGCAGTTGACCGAACTGGAGCGCAAGATCCTGACCGAACTCTGGAACCATCGCGGCCGACTGATTGCCAAGCGCGATCTGACACGCCTCATTTATCATGAGAGCGAACCAAACGACATTGAAGCGCTGGAAAAAGCCATCAAACGTCTGCGCCACAAACTCGCCGCCCTGAGGAACATACCGGAAGAGCGCTGCAAATATATTGATTATGTGCGCCAGGGCGGATACCGCCTGATCAACTACGATCCCGACAGGTAATCACTCCAGCGGTCCATGCGGCTCCGCCGCACAACGCCGCAATGAACATACGGTTGTTTTTGGGAGGGCTGCGCCCCCCCACACCCTCCCGCGGGTGTGGGCATGGGGAAACCGGGTTTCCCCATGCCCCTGCGGGGCGGGGGCGTGGGGAAACCCGGTTTCCCCACACCCCTCTGCGAGAGCCTATGTTCACGTTAGCCGCCCATGCGGCTTGTGGCACACACTGCCGTAATGAAAAAATTTGTTCTTGCAAAGCCCTCTCCTACCCCCCGTGAACGGCCTATTTCCATACCTACGGTGGAACCATGTCGGAAGATTGTCGGTTTCCTGTCAGATATCCGTCAGGATACTCTACCCCTTCGCTCCGCAGAAAAGGATGTAACATTCGGAAAACTGGATGGTAGACTCTTGTATTTAGAGTGGTATGGTACAGGCATGACAGTTCCTTTGCGGAGTTATTTCCTTGGAACACATAGACACACATGTTTCCAGAACATTTTTTGGACGAAGGGGTCTCCTCTTCGACTACTTTCGACGTATTCTTAGTTTCTTACAAAATCGTAATAGAGATTACTTTTTTCACATCTACGCGCTCACCGGGATGGGAAAGACCTGGCTGATCTGGATGCTCTTCCTTGCCCTGCGTGAAGGGCGACTCAGCGCCACGTGCTGGATCAGCTTCGCCCCGGCTGCCGAACAGCCCCCTTTCCCCACCCCGCCCGCCTGGCTCTCGTGGACGCTGGGATACCAGCCACGTCCGCCCCTGGCTGCGCTCACGACCCGATCAATGGCCCTTGCCGACCTTTGCGACCACCTGTTGCGCCGGTCCGGTCTTGAGAGTGGACATAGCGCGCAACTCGGGCGGATCGCCGCCGATGTTTCAGTCGAAGTGATCCTCCCTGCCGGTGAAGATGCGCCACAGCACCCCGACCATCTGGTGGTATTTCTCGACGGCCTCGACCAGTTGGAACAACGGATGCATGTGGACGCCCAGGCCCTCTGGGAAGCTCTGCAAACGCACCTTTTGCGCCCCCTGTACCTGACCGGCAAGGTGCTCTGCTTTACCACCGGGCAGGGCCAGTTGGTCTGGCGCTATTTTGAACTGGCCCGCGTGGTCCACGAACAACCGTTGCCTGGCCTGACCCCGCGCGATATACGCGAGATGGCCCGACACTATGAACTTGATCCCCTCGCAGATGAGGTGTATATGCTTACGCACGGGCACCCCTACCTCGCGGAGCATCTTTTCCGCCAGGCCCAGGAGCAGCTTGCGGCAGCAGACGCAGCAACCGCCCTCTCGCTGAGAGCCGAGAACGTTCCACCACCAGTCGTCGCCGATCTGGACGACCGGATCAAGCCCCTCGCGCCAGCATCGCGAAGATTGCTCCCGGTGGCCGCGCTACTGCGCAGTCTCGATCTCGAGGCGCTGCTAACCGCCACGCAACAGGTGGCCGGGTTGCCGCCCCTTCGTCTGGCCGAGCTGCACGGCGCGCTGGGCGATTACCTGGCCGCGGATCTGGTGACGGAGCACGGCAGCGCGCCGCTGCGCTACCTGTGGCGCAGCGAACTGGCCCCGGCGCTCGCCGCTCTGTCCGAACGCGAACTGGACGCCCGCGCGCGGACGGAACTCCATCAGCGCTTCGCAGACTGGTATGCCGGGGAACTGAAAGCCAATCCTCAACGTTATGGCTTTTTAATTAATGAGTGGATGTTCCACAGTCTCAGCGCCCTGCCCCCCGATCCCGCGGCCCGCGCGCAGTGGGCCGAGCAGTTTCGCTGGCTCTGGTGGCGCGTCGGTTCCTCACGACGCGCGCAACTGCTCTTCGAGGACGCCGCGCTGCAAGCGTTGCTCGCCGCGCGTGATTGCCAGCAGCGGGCCGCAAAAATTATTCGCTTCGTGCCCGATCAGCGTGAGCGCCGCGCTGAACTGTATCCACGCATCCTGGAACACCTGCGCCAGCAACGCATCAGAGGCGGTGAAACGCCGCTCGGTGATGAAGACATTGCCCTCGTGCGCGAACTGGGAGCCTATGAGTCGTTTGGCGTCACCGATGTTCGCGAGGTCATCAGCAGACAACGCAGCGACCGCTCCAGTAAGGATGTCCCGCTCTCCGAAGCCATGGAACGCCTTGAACGCCTGACCACGAGCTATGTCGTTATCCACGACGAACATAAGGGCTTTGTGGTGGAACCCTGGCTCAAGCAGGTGCTGACGACCTGGAAGGATAAGGAGACCGAAGGTGGCGATACCGATTCCGATAGCTGAACGCTACATCGGCCAGCAACCGACGATTGACGCCCTGCAGACCGCGCTCGAACGCGCCAGGGTGGATGAAGAGCATTGCCACGTGCTCTACCTGGAGGCCGGCGGTGGTCAGGGCAAGACCTTTTTCCTGCGTCAGGTGCCATCCCTGGTTGGTCAGCAACCGGCGTTCATCGCGCGGATCATTGACCTGGCCGACACCGAGAACCGCAACGGCGCGTTCCTGGAGCAAGCGATCATCGATGGTCTCGGCGCCAATGCGGATCGGCCCGACCAGCCCGCGCCCGATGCGTTAGCGTCGGCGTTCGCCGGTTACTACAAGTTGCGCGAGCAACTGGAACGCGATCGCGATCGCCTGGTCGGCGCCGCCTTCGATGCCCGCTGGGCCGAGGTGCGCGTCGCCTTTGCCGAGGCCCTGAACCAGGTCGCTCTGCAACACCCGGTGATTCTGCGCTTCGACACGGCCGAATCGCTGACCGGAGAGCCGCCAGAACCTGAACTGCAGGCCCTGCTCGCCAGCGCCCAGAGCGCTGCCGGCATCGAACTGCGCTTTCCCTCGGCCCTCGATCTCTTCTTTGCCTGGTTCAGCACCGTTATCCCGCGGCTTCGGCGCGCGCTGGTGTTGATCTGCGGGCGCCCGGCGCCTGAAGATTGGCCCGACGCAACCCTCCGGGGACGCTGCGCGCGCCTGGCGCAGGTAGCGATGCAACCATTGACCCTGCATCCACTCAATAAGCAAGAGATCGCGGAGTACCTCGCCGAGGCCCTGCCGGAGGTCAAGCCAGGCCAGATCGACGAAGCGCACCAGGTGAGCGGCGGCGCGCCGCTGCTGGTTGCCAGCTATGTCTGGTTACATATGACCAGCCGGCAGCCCAGGTTTACCTCCGGCAATCAAAGCAGCTTCGAACGCCATCTGATCACTCAGGTGCTCAACCCGGTCATGCCCTGGGCGAGTTTCCCCATCAAGGTCCTCGCCTACTGCCTCTACGTCCTGGCCTATGCCCGCCGTGGTCTGACCCGCGAGCAACTCGGCGCCTTCCTCGCCCACCACAACCTGCCGGCCCCACATGAGAGCTTTACCGACAAGGAACGTCAAGAGTATGCAGATCTGATCGCGCGCCTGGGCGAGGTGGCTCTGGTGAAGGAACGCCCCCAGAGCGGGTTGCTATACCTCCACGACGAGGTGCACCGCATGATTGATGAGTGGCAGATCGCCGACCGCATGGGGCTGCGGGGTGAAACGCTCCACTACCTGCGCGATCTGGCCGTCAGGGAACACGAAAACCGCCTGCGCGAGCGCGCCAGCGCACCGGCGGAACGAGCGGCGCTGCTGGTGGCAATCAGCAACCGCATTTTTTACGAACTTGAACTCGACCTCTCGACGGGCTACGTGGAGTACCTGCTGGCCCGGCTCCGTCTCTTCAACAATCGCGAGTATGAACTGCCCCTCCTGCTGCGCGATGAGTTCTGGCGCTGGATCAACCTGCGCGCCACCGATTCCGAGACCCCAGGTCGCAGTTATCAGCCACGGCGCGATCAGTTGGCCGATGCTCCTCCCTCGCAGTTGCACCTGAGACACTTGCTCGCCGATGATCTCCTCTGGCTGTTGCGCCACGACCTGGCCCGCAACGAGAACCAGAAGGTGGTCGCGCTGGGCCGTCAGGCGCTGTTGGATTTCCTGCCTCAGTACAGCGATGACGCCTACTTTCACTACCATCTCAAACAAACCGTCGCTCACGCGCTGACACTCTACCACAACCAGGAGGTGCTCTATACCGGCGCCGAGAGATACTTCCACGAGGCCTTGCAGATAGCCGAGCGCATGTTGGAAGAACCAGCCACGCACCCCGCTCGTCTCGCCCAGCAGGAGGGCGAGCTCCAGATGGCCGAACGCGCGCCGGAAGAAGCGACTGGATTGCCGCGGCGGCGCTTCTTTCGCGACTATATTAAGTACTTCCTCGGACAGACCCGGACGTTGCGCGGCTATATGTATCGCACGCTGCAGGAGTTTGAGCGGGCCTACGCCGAGTATCAGGTGGCCTATCAGAACTTCGAGGATTTCCGGGGTGAGTCCGAGCGGGTCACCCTCTACCTGCCCGTCAGCGACGAGATGGCGCAGATCCGCATCAATCAGGTGTATGTCCTGGCCCATATGGGCCAGTTTGAGGAGGCAGAACGACTGCTCATCGAACTGCGAACGGCCATCCGCCACGGCCGTATCTCGCCGGTGCGCCAGGCGCTGATCTTCAACGTCAGTTCCATCCTCGAAATCCAACGCAACCGGCCCGAGGCGGCCGAGGCCTTCGCCAGGCGCGCCCGCAGCCTGGTCGCCGGCACCGGCAATGAGCGTGTGCTGGCGCAGGTGAATGAGCAACTGGGCATCGCCTCGCACGAACTGCTGAAACATCCGCCCTACCCGGTCGACCCCTCGGCTGAGGAGTATTTCCGCGCCGCGGCCGAGTTCTTCCGCGGGGCCAATGAGCGCACGAGCCTGTGTGAGGTCCTCCTCAACTACGCGCGCTATCTGCGCACGCTGGCCCACAATGAAAGCCGCAAACGCAATCCTGATCGCATACGGATGCACGACTGGCTGGATCGCGCGCTCCATGCGCTCAACCAGGCTGACGAGGCGGTGAGCGGCGCTAAATCCATCGAGCATGTGACTCTGCCCGCGGTAGAGATCATTGTTGAACGCGCTTTCATCGAGCGCTTGCAACACAAGGGGCATGAAGCATTGAGCGCTCTTGAGCGGGCTGAAGAGCTTATTCGGAGCAATCCCCTCCCGCGCCGCGCGCTCCTCGTGAGCGCGACGATCGCCTTCGAGCGCGCCTGGCACGAGGCCGAGGAACGCCAGTTGCGGGCGTTCCTGCGCCAGCTCCTGGTAGCCCTGGTCCATTGCCGCATCTACGCGCGCAATGATCGCACCTATCTGCGTTTCTGGCAGATCATTCGGGGCGACTTGAGCACCTACCCGCAGGATTTCCTGGATCGCGCGCAGGCCATCCTCGACCATGCCGACCAGGAACTGCCGGCCCTCCCACCCGCGCTGATGGTCGGGCCGCTTGATCCGGAGACGTCCCAACAGTACGAAGAACAATGGCCGGGACTCTGGAACGAAGAACGTCAGTTTTTGCAAAATGAGCTCGAAATCCAACTGTCCAGGTTGGGATAGCAACGGTGCGCTGCTGGCATGCAATCCGCAAGTGAATTCATCCTTCTCTTCGACTATGAAAATGGCACAGATCCAGGCGAAACCGTCACCGACTGCGACTGCGCCTGTCCGGTCGCCCTGCCGCCGCTCGCCAATCCGGCGCCACCCTCCGCACCGCTCTCCCCGCATCCCGACCTGCGGCGCATTGCGCTCTCGGATCGGGCCTGGGTAGCTTTCGTGCCGTCGTTCAGCCGCGTTGCGGTGCTTAACCAGGCCACCTGGGAGGCGTTGCATGCGCCGCCGGCATCGCGCCCGCGCAACGCCGCCACGGCAGACATCCTGGCAACTGCCTATCACCTCGGTCTGATGATCGCCGATGGCGAAACGCCCCTCGCTCCTGCGCGGGCCGGGACGCTGCTGGCCTGGCTCCATGTCACCAATGCCTGTAATCTGCGTTGCACCTACTGTTACCTGGAGAAAAGCGGCGAGAGCATGTCGTCTGTGGTTGGCCGCGCGGCCATTGACGCAACCTTTCGTTCGGCGCTGGCGGCGGGCTACCGGCGCGTCGAGTTCAAGTACGCGGGTGGCGAAGCGCCCCTGCAATTGGGCCGGGTCGCCGAACTGCATCGCTACGCTATCGCGCAGGGCGCCGACCACGGCCTGGAGGTCCGCGGTCGCATCCTGAGCAATGGCACGACCCTCACCCCCCGGCGCCTGGCGCTGCTCGCCGAACTGGGCATTGGATTGATGGTGTCCCTCGATGGGCTTGGCGCCGATCACGATGCACAACGCCCATCGCTGCGCGGCGGCGCTTCGGCGGCTGCCGCGCTGGATGGTCTGCGTCGCGCCCTCGCCTGCGGTCTGAAGCCCACGGTTTCGATTACCATCACGCCCCGGAGCGTCGCGGGTCTGCCCGCGCTTCTCGATGCATTGCTCGATCTGGGTGTGTCGTTTACCCTGAACCTCGCGCGGCCCACCGTCGCGGGCGCCCCGACCAGCGCCACGGATGAGGAGCGCATCATTGAGGGGCTGCGCGCAGCCTACGCCGTCATTGCCGGACGACCGCTGGGCCACAGTTTGCTCGGCGCCCTGCTCGACCGCACCCACCTCGGGGTCGGCCATCGCCATGCCTGCGGTGTTGGGGAGCACTATCTGGTGTTTGACCACCATGGCAACGTTGCCAAATGCCAGATGCTGATTGACAAACCGGTCACCAGCGTCGCCGCAGATGACCCTCTTGCGCTCGTCCGGGCCGACCGCAGCGGGGTCCAGAACCTGGCGGTCGAGGCGAAGGAGGGCTGTCGCACCTGTGAATGGCGCTACTGGTGCGCCGGCGGCTGCGCCGTGACGACCCATCGGGCGACCGGGCGCTACGATGCGCGTTCGCCCAATTGTCGTATCTATCAGGCGCTCTATCCGGAGGTGCTGCGTCTGGAGGGGTTACGCCTGCTGGCGCTGCATCAGCATGAGCGAATGTCCTCCCGCTGATCGCGCTGTCGGTGCGTGTCGGTGTGGCGGGCCGTGTTGTCGGATGCCCACCGGGGACATATCGCCTGGCGCGCACCGCGACGGCAGCACTCTGGGGCGCATATGCCCCTTATCTGTGCCAGGCGTCGTCGGCTGATGGCTCCGTATACTGTGTTCATCCGAACTTGAGATGAGCGCACCGAAGGAGCCTGCTATGGATACGCCCGGCGACCTGCTGTTGGTGATTGTGGGAACCACGGTCATCACTGCATTCATCATCGCGACCCTGCTGCGCGCCACCTATCGCCCTCCAGAAGTGATTTACGTTCCGCCACCGGTTGAGCGTGAAGATGGCGGCGCAGGATGCCTGTTCATCTTCTTCATGCTCGCGTTACTCGTCCTGATCCTGTTTAGTAGTTAGGCCCCACGCGGCTACGCCGCGCGCCCCACCAGGTGAGGGGATGGGGAACCCCGGGTTCCCCATCCCCCTGCTCCAGGGTGTAGCCCGCCCAGACCCTCCCGCGGGCGGGGGTGTGGGGAAACCGGGTTTCCCCATGCCCCCGCGGGATGAAAAGATGAAAATAGGTTCTGCCCGGGTGCGCGGGCCTCCGGCCCGCATCCGCAGGGGGCTGGGGAAACCGGATTTCCCCAGCCCCCCGCTCCACCCGGGGACGAACAACGTAACTGTTCACACCTGGGGTAACCGACGCGCCTGCGAGCGAGGGCGTTTCGCCCCCGTCGCGTCTCCGCGGGCAAGATGCCCGCGCTCCCAGGAGAAATGTGATTACTTTGGGAGAGCAACGCCCGCCCACACCCTCCCGCGCCATGGGGACCAGTTGCCCTCCCGCCCCGCCTGGGGTATACTACCTTTGTACAGCTTTTGCACAATTCTAAGGACCAGACCAATGACTATCTATGACTATACGGCCAACCTGATAGACGGAACGCTCCAGCCACTCGACGCTTACCGGGGCAAGGTGGCGTTGATCGTCAATGTCGCCAGCCGCTGCGGCTTCGCGCCGCAGTACGCCGGGCTGGAGGCGCTCTACCGTCGCTACAAGGACGAGGGCTTCGTCGTGCTCGGCTTCCCCTGCAACCAGTTCGGCTTCCAGGAGCCGGGGAACGAGGCCGAGATCCAGCAGTTCTGCAGCCTGAACTACGATGTCACCTTCCCCATGTTCGCCAAGATTGACGTGAACGGGCCATGGACCCACCCGCTCTACGCCTATCTCAAGGCCGAGCAGCCCGGTTTCCTGGGCCTCCCGACGATCAAGTGGAACTTCACCAAGTTCCTGGTGGACCGCAACGGCCACGCGCGCCGGCGCTACGCGCCCACCGACACGCCGGAGTACATCGAGCGCGACATCGTGGCCCTGCTGCGCGAACAGCCGGCGCCGCAGGCGGTCACCGACGTCGCGTCGCGGTAATCCTGCGTCAGGCGCAGGTGGGCCGGGCGGGGGTATGGGGGAACCTGGTTCCCCCATTTTTTCATGTCAGCCGTCCATGCGGCTGCGCCGCGCACCGACGGGATGAACATCCTTCCTGGGAGGGCTACGCCCTCCAAAACCCTCCCGCGGGTGGGGGCATGGGGAAACCCGGTTTCCGCATGCCCCTGCGCAAGGGCTGCGCCCTCCCAAACCCTCCCGCGGGCGGGGGTATGGGGGAACCTGGTTCCCCCATGTTCACGTTAGAGGGGTGTGGGGAAGCCTGGCTTCCCCACACCCTCTCCATAGGTCAACACCACCTGCACCGCCGCGCTGGCGTCAACCAGGCGGTAAGCCTCCTCGGCGCGCTCCAGGGGCAGGCGCGGCCCTTGCAGCGGGGCCAGGCGCAGGCGCGGTAGCAGGGCGGCCACGGCGGCGGCGCGCCGGGCGTGATCCCAGCGCGGGGCCGCTTCCGGCGCCAGGCGCCCCACCTGCGATGAGCGCAGCCGCAGGCGCCCACGGTGAAAGCGCCCGCCCAGGTCGAGCGTCACCGGCTTGCGACCGTACCATGAGGCCACGATAACCGCGCCCTCGTCCAGCACCGCGTCAAGCGCGGCCTGAAGGGCGGCAGGCGCGCCGCTGACCTCCACGGCCAGGTCGGCCAGGCGACCGTGGTTGTGGGCGCGCACGGCGTCGGCCAACTCCGGGCCGGGGGCCAGGGCCGCGTCGGCGCCCACCGCCAGGGCCAGGGCGCGGCGGGCCGGGTCAGGCTCCACGGCGATGACCCGCCCCGCCCCGGCCAGCCGCAGCGTCTGGGTGATGAGCAGCCCCACCACGCCCTGCCCGAAGACTACCGCCGTCTCCCCCAGGAGCGGCGCGGCATCGTGGGCCACGTTGAGGGCCGTCTCGGTATTGGCGAAAAACACCCCCAGGGCGGGATCGAGATCGGGGGGCAGGCGCGTGACCAGGGCGGCCGGGGCCACATAGACGCTCTGGTGGGGGTGCAGGGCGAAGACGAGGTCGCCGGGGGCCAGGTGGCGAACCTCCGCGCCCACGTCGAGCACGCGCCCCACGCTGGCATAGCCGTACTTGATGGGCAAGGCGAAGCTGCCGGCGAGGGTCGGCAGATCGAGGGGCAGGCCAGGGTCAACCTGCCCGCGGTAGACCAGCATCTCGGTACCGTGGCTGATCGCCGAGACCAGGGCCGCGATCCGTACCTGATCGGGGCCAGGCGGGGGCGCCGTTTCGCTACGGATTGCCACCTGGCGCGGCGCGACGACCCAGACGGCGCGGGCGTTGTATGAGCGCATAACACCGAATCGACGCGATGGTTTCGCAAGGGTTCGGACTCACGGGCCGTACCCTCTCAACCCGTAAGTGTTCACAGTTCTCCTGGGAGCGCGGGCAGCTTGCCCGCGGAGACGCGACGCGGGCGTCTCGCCCGCGCTCCCAGGCGCGTGGGTTACCCCAGGTGTGAACACTTACCTCAACCCCTCCCGCGGGCAGGGGCGTGGGGAAACCCGGTTGCCCCATCCCCCGGCGCGCGCCACGCCCGCCCACACCCTCCCGCGGGCGGGGGCGTGGGGAAACCCGGTTGCCCCATCCCCCGGCGCGCGCGCCACGCCCGCCCACACCCTCCCGCGGGCGGGGGCGTGGGGAAACCCGGTTGCCCCACACCCCGTGAGGATCACCTCAGCGGAAAGGAAGCCAGCGTCACCTGGGCCAGCGTCCGCGCGGAGGGATGCGCCTGGGCCTCGGCCAGGCGGCGGGCAACCAGGGGCATGGCATGCGAGCCGAGCATCAACGGAGCGCCCAGCGGATGGAAGCGGGCGGTGAGCACGGACTTCTCGGGGGAGCGGAGCATGGCCGCGTTGCAGACCATGCCCTCGCCCGCGCCACGATCGTGAGCCAGCGCGCCGGGGAAGGCGCCCCAACCGGTCATACCGGCGTAGTAGCTGGCCCCGGGATGCGTATTCACCGCGATCGTGCCATAGCGCAGGTCGAACAGGGCCCGCTCGTAGGCGGCGCGCACCCCCGGATCGCGCAGCGTCTCGGGATGCACCACGATGGCGGCGGCGAGCCGGCCCCACAGCCGCTCGTTGGCGAAGACCACGGCCCGGTCGATGAAGCTGGCCACATCGGGCGCGTCAAGCGCCGTCTCGCCCAGGAAGGGGCCGAAGTGCTCACGGGTGAAGAGCGGCTCGTCCGCATCTTCAGGATCGAGGTTGGGAACCAGGGTCCAGGGCAGTTCACCCTTGCCGGGCAGGCCCAGACGGCGCACATCGGCATGCCGGGCTAGAATGGCGGCGTAGGTGGCCTCGCTGCCGGGGTACCAGGCGCGGCGGGTGGGCGTGGCGGCGAGGATCTGCTCGAAGCGGCCCAGGAACTCGTGGCGCAGCGCCCACTGCCGATGCTGGACAATCATCCGCGGGGCATGGCAGAGGTAGCCGCCGTTGAAGACCGCCCAGGTAGCCAGAGCAACGGCCTGGGCCTCCAGCTCGGCGGGCTTCCAGGGGCCAGGAACGATGATCGCCGGTGTGACGTTGCCCACTTCAGCGGTGAACGGCCGGTCCAGAGGGGGCGGGCCGGCCAGGAGTTGCTCATAGGTCTCGCGCGAGCCGGTCAGGTGCACGCAATCAACGGCGGGATGGTGGGCGAGGTAGAACCCAACCATGGCCCCGCCGGTGAGCAGGCGCAGGTAACCGCCGGCGATCAGCGGCGCGAAGGCCTCGGCGAAGAGCGGCTCGAGATAGCTGTTGATCGGGCTGAACTTGAAAGCCACCACCCGGCCTTCAACGAAGAGCTGGTAGAGGATGTCCGTCGGGACGACTAGCGCAGCGTTCCCCGCGCCGAGGACGGCCACCACCTGGCCAGGGTGCGGCTCGCGGTAGGCCCAGGCCTGGGAACTGATCGTCTCCTCCAGCGAAACGCCGGGCCGCATCCAGACCTCGGCGTGCATGCCGGGCTGGGTCAGTTCCTCGTAGATATCATCAGGATAGACCCGCACCACGGCCTGGTCGCCAGGGCCACGGTAGGGCGGGTGGGGAAGGCGGGGATGGCCGTAGCGCTCGATCTCGGCCAGGGAGCGGCGAAGCAGGCGCGCGTAGCGGATGTTCGTTGCCACCCCGAGCCACTCCTCGCCCTCGGCGTGGCCACCGGGCGGCAGCCCTCTGGCCTCCAGCGAGGTGGCCACGAGGCGCGGCCCGATGCGGAGCAACCCCGCGACGACATCCTCGAGCAGGGCGCCGCGCTGCGCGGGGCCGAGGCGCGCCCAGGCGCCGGCATAGGCGCGCAACTCCTCCAGCGCCGCGTCGAGCGCCGCGCGCTGCTCAGGAGTAAGCTCATCTTCTGGCGTTGGCGGAACGGCGCGGGCCTGATCCGCTCCACCGCGATCAACCGTCGTGCTTGTCATCGCCTTCCTCCTTGAAGTCGAATGGACAGCGAACGACACCCAGAAACGCGCGTCGGCGCGCGTGATTCTATCATAGCCCCGGCGCCCGCTTCCGTGCGAGAATAATCCGGCACCGTGCGTAGCAGGGTCGCTACCGGGGGGCGGCGCCGCTACGGGGGTACGACCGAAGCGCGCCAGGGGCGCGCGACCACGGGGCTGCGGCGGGGGCGCCCGCTGCGGCCCTACTCCCCCAGGCGTCCTTCCACGATGACATCCGCCCCAAACAATGTCACCGTGACATCGTGGAGCATGCGGGCGTCGGCCAGGCGGGTGATGCCCAGGTCGCCAATGGCGCTGATACCCTCGCCGAGGATCTTCGGCGCGACGCAGACGGCCAGCCGGTCGGCCAGGCGCGCCCGCAGCAGCGCGGTGATCACCCGCGCGCCGCCCTCGACCATCAGCGACGCCACGCCGCGCCGGTACAGGGCCGCCATCAGCGCGGTCAGGTCCACGCCCCCCTCCGACCCCGGCGGCAGCGCCAGCACCGTGGCCCCCAGCGCCTCCAGAGCGGCGCGGCGAGCGGGCGCCACGCCGGCCACGCAGGCGACAATGGTGCCATGCGCCGCGCCATCGCGCAGCACGGCAGCCTCGGGGGGGAGACGCAGGGCGCTGTCGAGAACGACGCGCAGGGGATCGCGGCCCGGCGCGAGCCGCACGGTCAGCCGCGGGTCATCGGCCAGCACCGTGCCGATGCCGACCATGATCGCGTCGTGGCGCGCGCGGAGTTCGTGGGCGAAGCGCAGCGACTCCGGGCCGCCGATCCACTGCGAACTGCCCGTCCGCGTCGCCAGACGGCCATCCAGGGTCTGGGCGTAGCTGATGGTAATCGAAGGACGCATGGTTTCGATCAGGGAACAATCGGGACGTGGAAGGACCGCGGCCCTCCACACCTATGCTACAATCGCCCAGCCACGGAGGGAGGCCGGGAACTCTCAGCCGTCCATGCGGCTCCGCCGCACACCGACGGGATGAAAAAAGGTTCTTCCTGGGAGGGCGTAGCCCTCCCACACCCTCCCGCGGGCGGGGGCGTGGGGAAACCCGGTTTCCCCACACCCCTCGCCGAGGGCTTATGTTCACGTTAGAGGCTGGACAACGTCGGATGGAGCAACCTTGTGATAGATCTGTCATCTTCTGTCGGCAAGCTGGAAGATTTTAGTTTCGTCCGTCCGTTCAAAGACCAGCATATGGCCCTTCACAGCCGAAGCGTGATGCTGGCGTTAAGTCACGTGATCGAACAGGCCGCGGAAGACAACCCCGATACGCGCCTGATCGCCACCTTCCAACGCCTCGGCCTGTATCAACGGCAAGCCGAACGCTACCAACGCCTGGCGAATCGCTGTCCGCAGGTATTCGTTCTAGGCTTCCCCGATGTGCGCCCTGAGATGCCCGCAGGCATCACCCTCGTTACCCTGGAAGCAACCTGGCCGTTGGTCCATGAATGGGTGGTCATTGCCTGGGGACCCACATGCACGGCTGCGCTCATCGCGTATGATGTGGAACACCGGGCGCCCGAAGAACGCTCGAAGCATTTTCGCGGTCTCTGGACCACCCAGAGCGATCAGATTGACGCCGTCGTCAGGGCATTTTACGCCGCTCTGCAGCAACCAGCGCCGGTTATCAATCGCGACAGCCGGGCAACCTACTGGACGAACACGTCAATCCAGAAGGCGCTCCGGGCGCGCCTCCGGGCGATGCGTTGAGTGAGGGGCCTCGGCGGCCAGGCCGTACATCAGGGGCAGCGGCGGCACGTCCGCGGGCGGCAGCCAGCGCCGCCCCGGCGCGGGGCGCATACGGGCGAAGGGGCGCTCGCCGTTGACGAAGGGGTGCTCGCGCAGCGCCACGATCTGCAGCCCGGCGGTAGCCAGGGCGCTCACCACCTCGCCGACGCCCCAGCGGAACAGATGGCAGGGGTGCGGATTGACGAAATCCTGCTGCCCCCCGGCGAAGCCGCCCGGCGACAGACCGCCCGCCGCTGCACCGACATAGTCGCCCACGCCGGGCAGGGTCAGCCGCGCGCCACCCGCGGGGTAGCCGTGGGCAAGCCGCCATTCCTGGTCGAACATGTTCGAGAGCGGGTGAAACTCCATCAAGACGAAGCGCCCTCCGGGGGCCAGCACGCGCGCCACGCCGCGGGCGAACGCCGCCAGGTCGGGCAGCCAGCAGATCACCCCATAGCCGGCATAGACCCGCTCGAAGGCCCCGGCCGACGCGGCGGCGAGGTACGTATACACGTCGTCGTGAACGAAGCGTGCCGCGATCCCCGTCTCCACACTGAGCCGCCGCGCCTCGGCAATAGCGGCGTCGCTGAGGTCCACGCCGGTGGCCTCGGCGCCCAGCGCCGCCAGGCTGAGAGTATCCTGGCCCGTGTTGCACATCACATGCAGCAGGCGCGTTCCGGCCACCTCGCCCAGCAACTCGCGCTCCTCGGGGAAGAGGGTCAACCCCCCGGCGCGCAGAAAGGCCGCCAGGTGGGGGCGGTGGCTCGCATGGGCCGGCACGGCGGCATTCCACGACCGGCGGTTTTGTTCGTTGATGGTTGGGTCGGCCATGCGTTACGTCGTTACGGGTGGAGAAACCAGGTTTCCCCATCCCCTTGCCTGTGAGCGGGCGTCGGCGGCCACAACCGATTGGCCGAACACTTGAGCTATGAGGCCCCCTACCGATGGGGCAGGCGCTGGGTAAGGGTTCACACCTGGGGTAACACCCGCGCCTGAGAGCGCGGGCGTCCCGCCATCGTCGCGTCTCCGCGGGCAAGATGGTCTTTGAATACATCATCCGCTCTAGCCCGCGCAGGTGGCCTTCGCATTCCGTAGCCGAGGGCTTCAGCCCCACGGCCAGCCCGGCATAGCGGATGCATTGCTCAAAGACCATGAGCCCCACGGCCAGCCCGGCATAGCGGATGCATTGCTCAAAGACCATGATGCCCGCGCTCCCAGGCGACATGTGAACACGTCCGGCGCCGGGCCTCACGGACCGCGCCTAGTCGTCCTCCTCCTCGGGCTCCTCATCGAACCCGAAGAAGCGCATCCACTCCTCTACCTCGGTGGCGCTGAGGGGGCGTTCGCCGATCTTCTCGCGCGCGGAGAGGCGAGGCTGATCGAGGGCCGCGAGGCGCCGGGCAAACTCCTGCGAACTGATCACCGGAATGCCATGCGCCCTCGCCTCGCCGGCCACGGCGCGATCGGACGTGACCACCAGCCACTCGTCGCGCCGCCGGATCGCGCGGATGCGCCGGATTAACTCGGCGTCGGCATCGGCGGGGGAGCGGGCAAAGTGCGTCTCCACCCCGTAGCCGTTCAGGTTCCCCGGATGGCCGTAGACGCCGTGGTCGAAGATCACCACCACCTTGCGGCCCCGGCGCCGGGCCGCGTAGCGGCGCAACAGCAGCACCAGACGCGCCTCATCGTCGGGGGCGGCGATGTCAATGGCCGGGATCTGGCCGATCAGGTTGTGACCGTCTATGAGGATTGGCATCTAGTTCTATTATAACATTCTCTTCAGCCGTCCATGCGGCTCCGCCGCACACCGACGGGATGAACATACTTCTTGGGAGGGCGTCGCCCTCCCAGACCCTCCCACCGGGCGGGGGGAATGGGGAAACCCGGTGTCCCCACACCCCCGGGGCCTATGTTCACGTGAGACGGTCATGCGCATGGCGCACCACGCCGCGATGACCATGACCTGGGAGCGCGGGCGTCCCGCCCGCGCCACGGCGCCGCGGGCACGGCGCTAACCCCCTCCCTGACCCTCCCCCACCGGGGGCGGGAACCCGGCGCCTCCCCCCAGCAGGGGAGGCTGGGAGGGGGGCTGAACGCTGCGAACGATGGTCACCTCAGCCGTCCATGCGATTCGCGCACCACGCCCGATGAACATCGCCTGGGAGCGCGGGCGGCCCGCTCTCGTCGCGTCTCCGCGGGCAAGGTGACGGCCCCCCTCCCCAGCCCTCCCCCCGCTGGGGGGAGGGAGTCCGGCTCCTCCCCCCAGCGGGGGGAGGTTGGGAGGGGGGCTGCGGCGCCACATGGGGATTGGCTCTCGCAGCCTATTTTCACGTTAGGCGCATGCGGGCCTCGCCCCGCTCCGACGGCGTGGGAGCGCGTTTTCCTGGGCGGGCTGCGCCCTCCCACCGGGTGAGGAGATGGGGAAACCTGGTTTCCCCCTGCCTGTTCACAGAAACAATAATCGCGCAACAGCGCCGCGACGCGGCGCGTCGTATCCAGCGGAACCGGACGGCCAACGAAAGGTGAGTGCGATGAGTCCTGAAACCAGTCCTGAGCAAGGACAACCGACGACCACCGGGCCAACCACCCGCGCCGCGCCGGACGCGCCTGTCGAGCCATTCTACCGCCGCCGCGAGCAGGCCCGGCGCTGGGGCATGCTGCTCTTGCTGATCGGCATCGTCTGGCTGGTGTTTGAATTGACCGTGCGGAGTTCGGTGTTTGGCATACGCATCCGCCTGGCCGAACGCTCCGACACGCTGCCGCCCCGGAGCTTCGTGGCCAGCGCCGTGCGCATCAACGGCGTGAACGATGACATCGAACTGGTTCCCGGCCCTGGTGAGATCATCACCGTCGAGGCGACCCGGCACGCCGGCGGCTGGAACGGCAACGCCGCGGCCGCGGCCCTCCAGCGGCTGGAGGTGGTCACCGAGGTGCAGGGCGATACCCTGGTGATTGACCTGCGCCCCGGCAACCGTCTGACCGGCGCCTTTGGCCGGGCGCCCTCGGTGTCGCTGCGTGTCGCCGTACCCGCCAACACCCGGATTGAGGCCGCGGTAGTGAGTGGCGATATTGCCGTTACGGGGGTGCGGGGCGACCTGAGCCTGCGAACCCTCAGCGGCGATGTGCGCGCCGAGGGGGTCAGCGGCGATCTGCGGGTGAGCAGCACCAGCGGTGATGTGCGCATACGCGACCATCGCGGCCCGTTGGCGGTGGAGACCACCAGCGGCAAGATCAGCGCCTCGGGGACGATCAGCGACGCGCGTCTCTCCACGGTCAGCGGCGACATCGAACTGGAGGGCGACAGCAACAGCCTGGCGGCTCGAACCATCTCCGGCGCCATTGCTGTGCGGACCGGCGCCAGGGTGCATCTGACCCTCGATAGCACCAGCGGCGACATCGTCTTCGAGGGTCCTCTGGCCCCCAATTCCGCCAGCGTCATCAACACGATTTCCGGCAATGTGCGCATGGGCATGACCGACCTCGCCGATCTGCGTCTCGAGGTGAGCACCACCAGCGGCGAACTCAGCAGTGACCTGCCCCTGGCCGACCATGCCCCCGAGCGCCGCCGCCTGAGCGCCGTCATCGGCCCCGGCACGGCCAATCTCACCATTACCACGACTTCCGGGGATGTGGAGATCGGGGTTGCTCGCCGATAGGCATTTCCATGCGTTGGGGGCTGCCCCCGCCCACACCCTCCCGCGGGCGGGGGGCATGGGGAAACCCGGTTGCCCCATATCCCTGCTTGAGCGGCAATCCGTTGCAACGAAGGTGACGGCCCCCTCCCCAGCCCTCCCCCGCTGGGGGAGGGAGTCCGGCTCCTCCCCCCAGCGGGGGGAGGGTGGGAGGGGGGCTGCGGCACCGCATGCGCGTAGGTGAAAGGTATTGGCTCTCGCAGCCTACGTTCACGGTAGCCGTCCATGCGGCTTCGCCGCACGTGAACAGGATGACCTGAAGGTTGTTCTTGGGAGGGCTGCGCCCTCCCAAACCCTCCCACGGGGCGAGCGTATGGGGAAACCGGGTTTCCCCATACCCCTGCTCGAGGACTGCGCCCTCACCCTCCCGCGGGCGGGGGCGTGGGGAAACCGGGTTTCCCCCACACCCCTCTCCGAGAGCTTATGTTCATGGTAGGAGAGGAGCATATCTAAGGTCGGATCAAACTCAGATCCGGTGTCAACATCTCTCCCCGTTCCCAGGCCTTCAGATAGGGGTAAGGGGGGAGTTCGCCACGGCGGGTGCGCCAGTCATCGGGGGTGGTGGGGCGCGAGATGCCGAAGTGGAGGTGCGGCGGCGTTCTGGCAGCATTGCCGCTTGCCCCGGTGTAGCCGAGGAGTTGCCCTGCCTCGACGCGCGTGCCGACTTCAATGCCCTCGACGATGGACCGGAGGTGGGATCCGTAGTAGCGCACTCCATCATCGCCAATCAGCGACAGCATGATCCCGCCGCGATCAGCGGGCACATCGGTTGCCGGGTCCCAGCGATCCACGCGGTTCACGAACTCGATCCGCCCCGAGGTCGGGGCGACGAAGAGGCTGCCGGGCGGGGCAAAAATATCCGTCGCCGGATAGTCGTGATGGGAGGGGCCGTAGCTTACCCGCGCTCCCCGCACCGGAAAGACATAGACAAATGCGCCGGGTGTCGCGGCCGGTCCCGGTACTGCAGTTGCCGTGGTTGCCCGATCGGGCTGGAGCGCCAGGAACCGGTCGCTCATCCAGCCGGTGATCCCCTGGTAGCGCACATAGCGCCAGACCCGCTGGTCGGCCTGCACCGGATCGGCGCAGAGCCACTCGACCGTCTCGAATTGCGGCACGGCGGTCAGGACGGGGGAAGTGATCGACGGTTCGCGGCGCAGATTGAGCGCCGAGACGCCGCGCACGACTGCGCGACCGCACGCCGGCGCGTCTGCAGGAATGGCAGTCGGGGCAGGAGCCGTCGGGGTGGGAGTCGCAGGAGCGGTTGAGGCGGTCGCTGGCGGGATCGTCCTGGTTGCCGCCAGCGAACGCGCGGCGGCTAGCGCTGAAGGGCCTGCGGTGACCGGCGAGCCGGGCCGCGTCGCGACTGGAGCAAGGGTCACGGACGTTGGGGGCGCCGCGGCGACAGCCGGCGCCGCCATCGCGGCGCTGCGGGCCGGCTCGCGGAACTGCCCATAGCCGACCATTGCAATCATCCCGAGCAGGAGCATACCCAGACCCGACAGGACGGTGAGAAGCCGGGGCGCCCGGCGTGGGGCACGGGGGCGTTCGGTTGGTTGGCTGGAAGAGGTGGTCATTGGCAGGATGAACCTCGTCGTATCCGCTCTGGCGTGGGGGAGGGCGCAAGACAGTACGTCATCCCCTCCAAATGACGGACGCACGCGGTCGCCTTGCAGCGGGGCGGGGTGGCGGGTCTGCGGCCCGCCATAGACCATTCTATGCGTTGCTCGTTTCGCCTGGCCGCCGCGGGCGGAAACAGGGGTATGCGGGGAGGGGAGACCTCCCCGCGCCCCTCCACCGCGTCATTCCTGTCACATTATACTTCGTAACCCTGGAGGCTTTGTGGTAAACTTTAACCTTCGCAGCAGGGCGCGCCCCGCGAAGAGCGGGGGTGGAGCGCCGCCGAAGGCCGCCGCCACCGCGTAGAGGGTTGCCAGCGAGGTGCGTCGCTCGTGGCTGAGCAGGTATACCGGCTCCCAGGCCTGGGGATGCAGACGGGCGCGAAAGGCCTCCAGCCCGGCGAAGTTGTAGAATCGTTCACCCCAGACACGCAGCCGCTCCAGCAACAGGCGCACCGCCGCTGACGGTTCGGGCGCGTGCGCGCCGGTCATGCGCGCCAGGGGAGCAAGGCCCAGGGTCAGCCAGGGCGCGCCCTCGGCGGCCAGGGCGCGCATAGCCGTATCAATAAGCAGTTCGCTCACGCCATTAGGGGCATGATGACCGCGGACGATCTGCTCAACCAGCCAGCCCTGCCGCGCCGGAACGGGCGTCGCCACCAGATAGGCCACGACCACGCCATCACGGCGGGCGACGAAGACGCGCCGGCCGTCGGGCGCTGCCAGCACATCAGGGGTAACCAGGAAGCGCATCGGCGGGAGGCCGCGGGTGGCCAGCCACTCCATGAGGCAGCGACGCACCTCCGAGTGGCGAGCGGCGCCCTCGGCGGGCAGCGGGGCGACCGTCACCCCCTTGTTGCGCGCCCGCCCGATCTGGGCGCGCAGCGAGGCCACGCGGGACACGAGGGCCGGCCAGTCTCCCGGGTTCCACACAGGCTGGGCGCCGATCGCCAGGCGCGCCAGTGGCGAGCGCGCCTGCAATCGTTCGGCCAGGGGCGCCTGTGCGCCGAAGTAGATCACGCGGCGGCCCTGGCGCGCCGCCGCTGCCGCGAAGGCCTCCGCCGCCGCCACGACCTGGTCAGGCGGCCCCACCGGCTCCCCGGCGGCCACCCAGGCCCGGCCAGCCTCGACAAAACCCACCACCGCCATCTGGTCAGGGGAAAACCAGTAACGCAGGCCGGGGTTGACGATCTGGCAGGCGACGGTGTTCCAGCCGTGGCGCATCACCAGGGCGCGCGCCGACTCGCGCTCACCCGTGACTTCCCCGGCGCGCGCAGTCGCTCCGATACGCGACGCCTCGCGCCACGCGGCCCATGGGTTCAGCACGTGCGGGTCCCTTCAAGGAAGGCACAATCCAGGTTCATATTGGGGTAAGCGTTGTTTCATTCCCGACCGGCTACACTGTAGCCCACTCACGTGACAGGAAGCACCCGGCGGGGCCGTGCCATCACGGTACACCGTTTATTGTACCCTGAGGTGACCATCGTGCGCCGCGTTCAGCCCCCCTCCCAGCCTCCCCCCGCTGGGGGGAGGAGCCGGGTGCCCGCCCCCGGCGGGGGAGGGTCAGGGCGGGGGCCGTCACCGGGCCCGCGGAGACGCGATGCGGGCGGGACGCCCGCGCTCCCGGGCCATGTTCATCGGGCGTGGTGCGCCCCGCGCATGGGGCCTAACGTGAAAATAGGCTCTCGAAGAGGGGTGTGGGGCAACCGGGTTTCCCCACGCCCTCGCCCCGCAGGGGGATGGGGAAACCCGGTTGCCCCATCCCCCCGCCCGCGGGAGGGTCTGGGAGGGCGTAGCCCTCATACCCCTCTTGCCCGCCCGCGGTGGCTAGGCGGCCTGGCGCAACCCCACGGCCCTCCCGCCGCGGGCGGGATATGGTCTTTGAAAAAATAATCCGCTCTAGCCCGCGCACGCGGGCTTCGCATTTCGTAGCCGAGGGCTTTAGCCCGACGGCTAGACTGGCATAGCGGATGAATTTCTCAAAGACCATGAGCCCCACGGCCAGCCCGATATACCGAATTAATTTCTCAAAGACCATGTGACAGGACGTACGCGGTCGTCAATCAATGAAATGAGGAACGTATGCACCGCCGTCTCGCACCGGTACTCATCATCGTTGCCCTGATGATGCTCGGCGTGGCCAGTTGCACGGTGGCCTACTCGGCCCAGGGCAACGACCGTTGCTTCCCCGAGACCGGCTTCTGCATCAGCGGGCCGATTCGCGCCTACTGGGAGCGCAATGGCGGATTGGCAGTCTTTGGCTTTCCCATCACCGGCCAGTCGCAGGAGCGTGTCGAGGGACGTTCGCTCCAGGTGCAGTGGTTCGAGCGCGACCGGCTGGAGATCCAGACCGACGGACGGGTAACCGCCGGGCGACTGGGCGCCGAGCGGCTGGAGCAACTCGGCACGCCCTGGCAGCCGGGCGCCGGCGGCGCGGCGGGCCCGGGCTGCGCCGGCTTCGCCGAGACCGGTCACCAGGTCTGCGGGGCCTTCCTGCGCTACTGGCGCGCCAACGGCGGCCTGGAGCGCTTCGGGTTGCCCCTGACCGGCGAGTTCACCGCCGAGCTCGAGGGTCGGCCCTTTACCGTGCAGTACTTCGAGCGCCGGCGCTTCGAACTGCACCCGGAGATCGGCCCCGACACCGTCCTGCTGGGCCTGCTGGGCCGTGAAGTCTTGCAGGCGCGGGGCGCCGCCGCGGGCCTGACCCGCCCGGAGGGGCTGCCAACCGGCCAGGTGGTCAACGTGGTGGATGGCGACACGGTGGACGTGCGGGTCAACGGCCAGGTTGAACGGGTGCGGCTGATCGGCATTGACACCCCGGAGAGCGTGGACCCACGCCAGACGGTAGAATGCTTCGGGCGCGAGGCCGCCGCCAAAGCTGCCGAACTCCTCGCCGGCCAGACGGTGTTGCTGGAAGCCGACGGCAGCCAGGCCGACCGCGACCGCTTCGGGCGGCTGCTGCGCTACCTGTGGTTGCCCGACGGGCGTATGGCCAACTACGAACTGATTGACCAGGGCTACGCCTTCGAGTACACCTTCGCCGTGCCCTACCGCTACCAGGCCCAGTTCAAGGCCGCCGAGGCCCGCGCCCGCGCCGAGGGACGCGGGCTGTGGTCACCGGCGACGTGCAACGGCCAGCGCAACCCGGAAGCGTCTCCGCCGCCCACCAGCCCACCCCTGGGCGGCGGCCCGGGCTTCCGCAGTTGCGCCGATGACCCCGGGCCAGGCGTGGCCCCCGAGACGCCGGTGCGGATCGTCGCCATTGACAAGCGCGCCGAGACAGTGACCCTGCGCAACGTCAGCGCCAGCGCGGTGGATCTGACCGGCTGGCGCATGTGCAGCATCAGGGGCGGACAGGAGCACCCCATCGGCGGCGTCCTCGCCCCGGGCGAGGCGCGCACGTTCCCGGGGCCGGGAGGGAACATCTGGAACAACAGTGAACGCGACCCGGGGGCGCTCTACGATGCCCAGGGACGGCTGGTGAGTTACTGGAGAGATTAACCGGGGAGCCCGGAGAGGGTCCAGGAGGGCTTTGACCTCCCGGACCCTCCCCTCACGAGAAACTAAACAGATTCTCATCATTTTCACCGGTCATTATTCATCCAGGATTTCTTTCACTGTACTACTATCTAGCAGCACATGTTCTTCCTGCGCGTGGAGACACCCCTATGGCAGCCCTCGTCAAGACGAAGTTGCAATGCGTGCGCTGCGGCCACTCGAACGAGTCGATCTTTGATCGCCGCGAGTTCTACTCTTGCACGAATCCCCGCTGCCGCTCCCGCGGCTTTTTCTACTGCGGGCGCTGTCTGATCGAGATGAACGCGCCACGCCAGCGTTTCTCCGGCAAGCCTACCCATTGCCCGCGCTGTAAGGAGGGCCAGTTGCGGCGCCACGAGGGTTGATACCATTTCAGATCTTCATGCGGCTGCGCCGCACACCGACGGGATGAAAATAAGATTGTTCCTGGGAGGGCTTTGCCCTCCCAGACCCTCCCACCGGGTGGGGGGATGGGGGAAACCCGGTTTCCCCCATCCCCTGCTCCAGCAGCCTATTTTCACGTTAGTGTCGGGCATGGGGAAACCGGGTTTCCACCCTCCCAGCCCCCCCCGCCGGGGGGAGGCGCCCGGTTCATTCCCCCGGCGGGGGAGGGTGAGGGAGGGGACGGTCCTGGTTAGGGCGGCGCCCGCCCGCACCTTCCCGTGAACGGTCTGCGTTCACATCAAGTAACAGTGAATACTCTCGGCGGCGGCGCGACCCTCGGCAATCGCCCAGACCACCAGCGACTGGCCACGGCGCATATCACCGGCAACGAAGACGCCAGGCACCGAGGTCATCTTATGCTCGTCGGTGGCCACCCCGCCGCGGGGGTTCAACTCGAGCCCGAGTTGGGCGACGGGGCCATCGGGCCGCGGCCCCACGAAACCCATCGCCAGCAGCACCAGCTCGCAGGGCATGGTAAACTCGCTGCCAGGAACGTCCTCCATACGCGGCTGCCCGTTGGCATCGGGCCGCCAGTGCACCTCGACGGCCTCCACCGCGGTGACCTGGCCCGTCGCATCGCCGATCAAACGGCGGGTACGAATGCTGTAGCGGCGCTCGCCACCCTCTTCGTGCGAGGAGGACGTGCGCAGGACACGCGGCCACTCGGGCCAGGGGTTGTCGGGGGCGCGCCGCAGCGGCGGCCGGGGCAGCAATTCAAACGAGGTCACCGAAGCCGCACCCTGGCGTAGAGCGGTGCCAACACAATCAGCGCCGGTATCGCCTCCGCCGATCACCAGCACGTTTTTGCCCCGCGCCTCGATCGGCGCCGTCGCGAGGGGCAGATCGGCGCAACGGCGGTTTTGCTGGGTGAGGAACTCCATCGCGAAATGGACGCCGCGCAACTCACGGCCCTCGACGGCCAGGTCGCGGGGTTGCTGGGCGCCGCCCGCCAGCAGGAGGGCATCAAACTCACGGCGCAGGTGATCGGCCGGCACATCCACTCCGACGTTGACGCCTGGCTGGAAGACCACCCCTTCGGCTTCCAACTGCGCCAGGCGCCGGTCGAGCACCCACTTCTCCAGCTTGAAATCAGGGATGCCGTAGCGCAGCAACCCGCCGATACGATCATCGCGCTCAAAGACCGTCACTGCGTGGCCCTTGCGGCGCAGTTGCTGGGCCGCGGCCAGACCCGCCGGCCCCGAGCCGACAATCGCCACGCGCTTGCCGGTCAGGCGGCGCGGGGGTTGGGGCCGCACCAACCCGTGCTCGAAGCCCCACTCGATGATGCGCAGCTCGACCATGCGGATCGCCACCGGCTCAAAGGAGAGCGCCAGCGAGCAGGAGCCTTCGCAGAGGGCCGGGCAGAGGTGGCCGGTAAACTCGGGAAAGTTGTTGTCGCGGTGGAGTTGCGCCAGCGCCTCTTCCCAGTTACCCTCCGTCACCCGGTCGTTCCACCAGGGAATGAAATTGCCCACGGGACAGGCAACGTGACAATAGGGAATGCCGCAGTCCATGCAGCGCGCGGCCTGGATCTTCACCTCGGCGTCGGTCGGTGGCGCGTAGACATCGTGGTAATCTTGCAGCCGTTCAGCAACCGGCCGCGCGCGCCACTCCTGGCGCCCGTATTTCAAGAACCCTTCAATTTCACCCATCGGAGACCTGCCTCTCGTTTCGGGAACGGGTACCGCGATATGTCCGGGCGGATCACGCCCTCCCCACCCCTCCCGCAGGCGGGAGCGCGAGGAACCTCAAGTTCCCCTGGCGCGCACGCACTGGTGCTACGGGGTTTCCATGCGGACGGGGCGCGGCGTTGCTGTCCGTGGGGGGGCCAATCCGGCGAGGGCGCGGCGTTGCGCCCCATAGGCGGTATGTGTGCCGGGATGGGAAGAATCTACGCTCTCCGGGGGTCATCTAGGGTGTGAGGCTCGCAACCGGGGCTTAGAGTATGGCAACCAGGACCCTGTTTCGCTGCGCGGTCTTCGACCTGCGGTAATGAACATACGGTTGTTCCTGGGAGGGCTTCGCCCTCCCAGACCCTCCCGCAGGTGGGGGAATGGGGAAACCCGGTTTCCCCATATTCCTGCGGGACGGGGGCGTGGGGAAACCCGGTGTCCCCACACCCCTCGCCGAGGGCGTATGTTCACGTTAGGAAGAGTTTGCCGGGAGGCTGCGCCTCCCCGCGCCCCTTCCAGGGACAACCGGGTTTTCCCGGGCCTCAGCGGGCGGCGCTGGCCAGGGCCTCCAGGTGCAAATCCTGGATGCGGTCGCGGGCGATCTGGGCCACGCGCAAGAGCAACTGGCAGCCGAAGGCCGGGTCGCTGTCGAAACGCTGGCGCAGCGCGGCGGCGTCAATCGCCACGACGCGACTGTCCTCTGCGGCTACGACGTTCGAGGTGGCCTGGTAGGGCGGCACCAGGGCCGACCAGGCGAAGACCTCCCTGGGGCGCGCCACGCTGAGGCTGATCTCGCGGGCCTGCCCCGCGGGCGGCGGCAACACCGAACGGCTGCCCTTTTCAGGCAGGGTCAGAGTGATCTCCACGCTGCCTTCCAGCACCAGGTAGAGATACCTCAACTCGTCGTCCTCGTTGCAGAAGCGATGGCCGCTGGGAACCTCCAGTTCCTCGGCGGCCATGGCGATGGCGGTCAGTTGGTCGGGCGTAAACCCGGCGAAAAACGGATAGCGGCGCAGGAGCTCCGGGGATACCATATCGTCCTCCTGTTGTTGGCGCCTGACACCTGGGGAATGTGGCGGTGTGGAGCTGTGGAGCTGGGGAAACTTACACCTCCACACCTCTAGACCCAATACCTTTCACATAAGCGCATACGGCGCTTCAGCCCCCCTCCCAACCTGCCCCCGCTGGGGGGAGGAGCCGCACTCCCGCCCCCAGCGGGGGAGGGCTGGGGAGGGGGCAGTCACCTTACTTGAAAAGTATTGCCTCTACACCTCTACACCTCTCACACCTCTACACCTCTACACCTCCACGGGCCAGCGCCTCGGCCAGCACCGCGTTCACTGCGGCGGGGATGGCCGCGGCGACCGGCGGGGTCGGTTCTTCGCCAAAGTCGAGCACCTTGGTGACGGTAACGGCGTAGATGACAATCTCCGCCGGCAACGGCAAGCCCATCTGCTGGCCCAGGTCCAGGGCCACGCCCAGGCTGGTGTCGTGGGGCGAGACGCTGCGTTCGGTGGGGCTGAGGGCCTGCACGTCGCGCAGGCTCAGGCGCAGCAGGCTGCCCGGGGCCTGGTCACTGCGGCAGAGGGCGTCGATCAGAATGGCGCGGTCGTAGCCGATCAGCATTTCCATCAGCGCCAGGCCGCCGAGGGAGGCCGTCTCGACCACGACCGGAGCCTCGGGGCGCGGGGCGAGGGCAGCGCGCACCTCCTCGGCCACGCGCACACCCACGCTGTCATCGGTCAGGATAGGGTTGCCGAGACCAAGGACCAGGGTACGCATGGGAGATCTCTTTCTTTCTGGGTGGAGCTGTGGAGGTGTGGAGCTGTGGAGGTGTAAGCTTCCCCAGCTCTACGGCTCTCCAGCTCCACACCTCCACACCTCCACACCTCCACACCTCCACACCTCCACACCTCCACACCTCCACACCTCACCCAATGCCCTGGCTGAGGCGCCGCACCTCGGCGCCGCGGGCGTCGCGGATGACCACCTCCAGGGGCATCTGGCCGGGCAGGGCATGGGTCGCGCAGCCAAAACAGGGGTCGTAGGCGCGGAAGCCCATCTCGATGCGGTTGAGCAGCCCTTCGGTAATCACCGTGCCTTTCTGGATCAGCCCCTGGGCGGCCTTCTTCACCGACATGGCGATGGGGGCGTAGTTGTTGGTGGTGCCGACGATCAGGTTGACCCGGGTGAGGATGCCGCGCTCATCGGTCCAGTAGTGATGGGTCAGGGTGCCGCGGGGGGCCTCGACCGAGCCGACGCCCTCGGTGGGGGTAGCAGTGATGGGGGCGCGCACCTCGGGATCAGTGATCTGGGGGTCGGTGGCCAGTTCCAGCATACGCTCGGCGGCGTAAAGCAACTCCACCAGACGCGCCCAGTGCGTCGCCAGGCGATAGTGGACGGGCTGGTAGCGCCCGTTGGCGCCGCGCTTGCTGCCCAGGGTTTCGTAGAACTTCTCGTAGGCTTCCTGCGCCCGCGGGGTGGCCATGCCATCGGCGGCGTTGAGGCGCGAGAGGGGCGTGGCGCAGTAGACGCCACTGTCCTTGCCGTCCACCAATCCCTTCCAGCCAATGGCCTTGAGGTAGGGAAACTTGAGGTAGGTCCAGCTCTCACAGTGCTCGGCGATGTGGCTGGCGTACTCGCGGGGGTGGTACTTGAGAAATTCGCCGCCTTCGGGATCGACCACGCGGATCATGCCGTCGTAGAAATTGACGCGGTTGTCGGCGTCCACGGTGCCCATGGAGTAGGTGCGGTGGGTGAAGGTATCGGAGAGGATCAGTTCGACATACTGGGGATTGCCGAGCACCAGGTCCTCAAACAGCTTGAGGCTGAAGAGGGCGAAGTCCACGTTCTGGCGCGCGGCCTCTTCGACGCCCGCGCGATCGGCGGGCGCGAGGGGCCGGCTCCAACCGCCGGGGAGAGCGGCGACGGGGTGCACGCCACGACCGCCGAGCAGTCTGATGACCTGATGGTTGCGGATACGGGCGTCAATCACCTGCTTGCCGATTTCGAGGCCCACCTTGCGCACGACGCCGAGGATGTTGCGCTCGGCGGGGGGCGCGTCGGGGCCCATGACGAAGTCGGGGCCGGCCAGGGCGTAGAAGTGGGTGGTGTGGTCGGCCACGTAGAAGGCCGAGTAGAGCAATTCGCGGAGTTTCTTCGCCGCGGGAGGCGGGTCAACCTTGAACAGGTCGTCGAGGGCCTTGGCGGAGGCCATGTGGTGGGCCTCAGGGCACACGCCGCAGATGCGGTCGGTGATGCGGGGCATCTCCTCGGCGGGGCGGCCCACGCAGAACTGCTCGAACCCGCGCAGCTCGGGGACGATGAAGTAGGCGTTGGCCACATCGCCCTCATCGTTGAGGAAGATCTCGATCCGGCCGTGGCCCTCCAGGCGGGTGACGGGGTCGATCGCGATCCGTTTCATGGGCGCCTCCTTCATGCGGGGTCATCGGCGACGCGGGCGCGCCGCAGCAACGAGTGAGCCAGACTGAAGCGGTAGAAGGTGCCGGCCGGGTCAACCAGGGTGTCCATCACCGCGGCGATTTCCTGAGCCTGCGCGTGCTCATCGAGGTGCGGGGCGCCCGCAGCCACCACCGAGGCGACCGCGGCGAGCATGCGCGCGCCCTGGTCCTGGCCGTCGAGCGGGCCATAGCAGCCCTCGCAGCGCATGCCGACCTGGGGGCAGAGGGCGCCGCAGCCGCTGCGGGTGGCCGGCCCCATGCACACCAGGCCCTGCTCGAGCAGGCAGATCCCGGGGTCGGGAACGATCTCGTAGGGGCGGTAGAAGCGCGTGATCTGCTTGACGTTCTTGGCCAGGGGGCACTCCTCGCAGAGGGCCACGGCCCCGGCGCCGATGATCGTCCCCCCGGGGGCCGGGAGCGGCATGCCGGTGAGGACCGCGCGCAGCACCGCGGCGATCTGCCGGGCCTCGGGGGGACAGCCGGGGATGATGTAGTCCACCGGCACCACCTGGTCGAGCGGGCGCACGGTCTCGTAGAGCACGGGGATGCGGATCTCGCCTTCGGGCACCTGAGTGACCGGCCGGGGCACCTGGGTCCGGCTCTCATCGGTGGTCAGGCTGTCGGTGTAGACGGCGCGCATCGTGGCGGCATTGGTGGTCAGGTTGGCGAGGCCGGGGGCGCAGCCCTCGTAGGCGCAGGAGCCGAAGGCCACCAGCGTCTTCGACTTGCGCCGCAGCAGGTGGGCCAGTTCCTCGTTCTCTGAGTTGCGAATGGCCCCATTGAACAGACACAGATCAATGTAACCGTCAGGATAGCCTTCGACATCCTGGTACTTGAAGTCGGCCACACAGGGCCAGAAGACCACGTCGAAGGCGGCATCCACGTCGAGGATCAACTCGCCGACATTGAGCAGCGAGATCTCGCAGCCGCCGCACGAGGCGGCCCAGTACATCGCGAAGGTAGGCCTGGCCATGGATGATCTCCTATCCTGCGCGCAACCCTCCAGGTTGCGCGCCATTCCTCCCCGGAGGTGGGGGGCGTGGGGAAACCCGGTTTCCCCAGACCCCCGCGTCAGGGCGACGCCCGCCCACCCCTGCCCATCGGGCCGGGGCGTGGGGAAACCCGGTTTCCCCACACCCCTGCGTCAGGGCGACGCCCGCCCATCGGGCCGGGGGCGTAGGGAAACCCGGTTTCCCCATCCCCCTGCGTCAGGGCGGCGCCCGCCCACCCCCGCCCATCGGGCCGGGGGCGTGGGGAAACCCGGTTTCCCCATCCCCCTGCGTCAGGGCGGCGCCCGCCCAGACCCTCCCGCCGGGCGAGGGCGTGGGGAAACCCGGTTTCCTCATCTCCCCGCTCGAGCGGCAATCCGTTGCAACGAAGGTGACGGCCCCCTCCCCAGCCCTCCCCCGCTGGGGGAGGGAGTCCGGCTCCTCCCCCCAGCGGGGGGAGGCTGGGAGGGGGGCTGAACGCGGCGCACGATGGTTACCTCAGCCCTCCATGCGGCTCGCGCCGCACACCGACGGGATGAACAATAAGATTGTTCCTGGGAGGGTGTAGCCCTCCCAGACCCTCCCACCGGGTGGGGGTCTGGAGAGACCGGGTTTCCCCGTACCCCTGCGGGGGCCGGGGCGTGGGGAAACCCGGTTTCCCCAGACCCCTGCTTGAGGGCCAAACCCTCCCGCGGGCGGGGGTATGGGGGAACCTGGTTCCCCCATATTCACGTCAGTCCCCGCCAACCTCCACCTCAGCCGCATGGCGGGCGACGGGCTGCTCGCCGAGCACGCGCTGGCGCCAGCGTAGCGGGCCGAGGGCGCGCAGTTGTTCGGTCATGCGGTCCACGGCCTCGGCGAGCTGCTTGCCCTCGGAGGCGGCGGCCCAGACCAGTTGCACGCGCTCGTCCTCCACGCCGAACTGGCGCAGCATGGCCTTGAGCAGGGTGAAGCGCCGCAGGGCCTTGATATTGCCTTCGACGTAGTGGCACTCGCCGGGGTGGCAGCCGGCGATCAATACGCCATCGGCGCCCTCGCGGAGGGCCTTGAGCACGAACTCCGGCTCAACGCGGGCGGTGCACATCACGCGGATGGGGCGCATCGTCGGCGCGTAGTGAACGCGCGCCGTGCCGGCCAGATCGGCGGCCCGGTAGGAGCACCAGTTGCAGAGAAAGCCGACGATGATGGGCTGAAACTCGTTCTCCACGGCAAACCTCCTCTACTGCGGCTCCAGCCAGAGCACCTCGGGCTGACGCGCGTCCCACAGGATGCCCTCGATCTGCGCGAGCACCTGGTCGCGGGTGAAGTGCGCCCCGCTGATCGCCGCGCTGGGACAGGCGGCCACACAGGCGCCGCATCCCTGGCAGAGGGCGGTGATCACCTCGGAGACCTTGCGATCCTCGTGGAAGGTGATCGCGTGGTAGGGGCAGAGGTTGTTGCAGATGCGGCAACCCGAGCAACTCGCGGCGTCAATACTGGCGCGCACGGGCTCCATCTTCATCACGCGCTGGCCGATCATGCCGGCCACCCGCGCCGCCGCCGCCGACCCCTGGGCCACCGACTCGGGAATGGCCTTGGGCCCCTGGCAGGCCCCGGCCACCAGGATGCCCTCGGTCATCGTCACCACCGGGTCGAGCTTGGCGTGGCGCTCGGTGAACCAGCCGTCGTAGTCGCATCCCAACCCGAAGAGGGCGGCGACCTGACGGGCGTCCTTGCGCGACTCCATGCCGGCCATCAGAATGACCATATCCACGGGGATGCGCCGTTGCTTGCCGATCAGCGTATCCTCGACCTGGATAATCAACTGGCCCTCTTCACCGGGGCCGCGGGCGGCATCGGTGACCTCGGCCACCCGCCCGCGGATGAAGTGCGCGCCCTCGGACAGCACGCGATGGTAAAACTCCTCGTAGTGCTTGCCGGAGGCGCGAATGTCGATATAGAAGTTGAACACCTCGGCCTCGGGCACCCGCTCGTGGACCAGGTGGGCGAACTTGAGGGCGGCCATGCAGCAGGCCCGTGAGCAGTACTCGTGGTGGTTCTTGTCGCGCGAGCCGACGCAGTGAATGATACCGACACGTTTCGGCACAGTGACGCCGTCGCGCAGCACCACGCGGCCCGCAGTCGGCCCGGCGGCGTTGACCATGCGCTCGAACTCCATACTGGTAAAGACATTGGCCAGGCGCCCGTAGCCGTACTGGGGCACGCGGCGAGCGTCGAACTGCTCGTAGCCGGTGGCGAGGATGATGTTGCCGACCTCCAGATCGACGATCGCATCCTTCTGGTTGAAATCGATCGCATCGGTCGGGCAGACGATCTCGCAGGCCCGGCACTTGCCGCGCTGGAAGAACGTACAGTTCGCCGTGTCAATCACCGGATACTTGGGCACGGCCTGGGGGAAGTTGCGGTAGACCGCCTTGCGGTAGCCCAGGCCCACCTCGAAGTTCTGGTCAATGATCCGCACCGGACACTTTTCGACGCAGGTGCCGCAGCCGGTGCATAGATCCTCCTTGATGTAGCGCGCCTTCTTGCGCACGCGCACCGTGAAGTTGCCCACGTAGCCATGGACGGAAATGACCTCGCTCCAGGTCATCAAGGTGATGTTGGGATGGTTGGCCACATCAACCATCTTCGGAGTAAGGATGCAGGCGGCGCAGTCGAGGGTAGGGAAGGTTTTATCGAGCTTGGCCATATGGCCGCCGATGGACGAATCGCGTTCGACCAGGTAGACGTGGTAGCCGGCGTTGGCCAGTTCGAGGGCCGCGGTGAGGCCGGCGATGCCGCCGCCGACGACCAGGGTGTTGGGATTAATATCAACGTAGAGCGGCTCCAGCGGCTGCTGGCGCACCGCGCGGTCAACGGCGCCCTTGACCTGGGCCTTGGCCTTCTGCGTGGCCGCCTCGCGGTCATCGGTGGCCCAGGAACCCATCTCGCGGATGTTGGCCATCTCGAAGAGATAGGGATTCAGGCCGGCGCGCTGGCAGGCGCTGCGGAAGGTCTTCTCATGCATATGCGGCGAGCAGGCGGCGACGACGACGCGGTTGAGGCCAAGCTGCTGAATATCCTGCTCGATCAACTCCTGCCCCAGGCTCGAACACATGAACTTATAGTCGCGGGCCACGACGACGTTGGGCTGCGTGCCGGCCCACTCGGCGACCTCTTCGACCGCCACGGTATTGGCGATATTATGGCCGCAGTGACAGACGTACACGCCAACGCGCTCGCCGTGCCCGGCATCGGGGGTCGTGTGGGGGTCATGCCGGGCGCGATTGGGGGTCTCGGCGCTCATACTTCCTCCTCCGGCATCTGCGGAAGCGGCAGACTCTGGTCGCCACGGCGCGGCTTCCGTCTGGGGGCGGCCCCGGCGGCGGCAGGCGCGGCGGCGCCGATCTTCGCCAGGGCCGGGCGGGCATCAATAAACTCCTTGCCGATCCCCACCGCGGCGGGCGACAGGCCAAAGGCCAGCCCCATCAACTGGGTGAAGAAGAGAATGGGGATGCGGTACTCCGTGCCGAACAGACCGTTCACGCTCTCCTGGAAGGCGTCGAGGTTCAACTGGCACATCGGGCAGAGGGTGACGATCATATCGGCCTGGTAGTCGGCGGCGTTCTTGAGCAGGCGGCGGATCAACTCCAGGGCCACGTCGCGGCTGATCTGGGTCATGTGCCCGCCACAGCAGTGGGCCTTGAGCGGAAAATCTACCACCGTGGCCCCGAGGGTGCGCATGAGCCGGTCGAGGGAGGTGGGATACTCGGGGTCATCGAAGTGCTCCTGGAAGCCGGGGCGCACCACCAGACAGCCGTAGTAGGGCGCCACGCGCAGCCCGTGCAGGGGCCGGCGCACCCGGGCGGCCACCTTCTCGTAGCCCACGTCGTTAACCATCACATCGAGCAAGTGGCGCACCCGCAGGCTGCCGGGTTCGTAGCTCAGCCCGCCGGCGGCCAGGGCCTGGTTGACATCGCTGGCCAGGGCCGGCGACTCGCTCAGATAGTGTTCCACCTTGCTCAGGTTGAGATAACAGGCGCTGCAAGGCGCCACGAGCTGGCCCTTCGCGGCGCCGTTGGAACCGGCGGTCTGGCGCGCGGCCAGGGCCAGGTTGCGGCTGACCAGGGCATAGGCCCGCAGCCGATTGACGGCGATGAACTCCGTCGCCCCGCAGCAGTTCCAATCATCAACTTCGGCAAACTCAACCCCTAACTGCGCGGCCACCGCCATCAGCGATGTGTGGTACGCGCCAGCATTGCGCTCCAACGAGCAGCCTGGATAGTAGCCGTAGCGCATAGTCCTCCCCCTAACGTGAACATAAGCTCTCGGAGCGGGGGGTGGGGAGACCGGGTTTCCCCATCCCCCCGCCCGCGGGAGGGTGTAGGAGGGCTGCGCCCTCCCAGGAACAACCTTTTTTCCTTCCCCTTGTGCGGGCGCAGGGTCGCTCCAGATGGGCGGTGAGGAGCGGGGAAACCAGCTTTCCCCACGCTCCTCCGGACAGGTGCGGGACAGGGGATGGGCGGGGAGGCCGCGCCTCGCCGCGTCTCTCCAGGCGGCACACCCGGCGCGCGCCCCGTCGTACACCTACACCGCATGGGCGGCGTCAATCTCGCGAGCCCGGTTCAGAATGGCCTTCAACTGATCGATCTGGCGGATCGGCCGGGGGTTGAGATCGAGGCGTTTGCGCTTGAGCAAGCCCATGCCGAGCGGCGCCATTTTCAGCGCGTCGAGGGGACGGTGGGTGAGATAGTAGCGCGTGATCAGCCCCAGTTCGAAGCTGCGCCCGTAGTTCTCCACGTGATCGACAAAGTTCTGCGCGAAACCGGGCGCTTTGGGGGTGCTGGTCTGGGCGCTGTAGCCGGCCTTGATCGCCATGCGCTTCAGGGTATACATCACATCGGTGATGCGGATCTCCTGAGGACAACGTTCCATACAGTAGTAGCACGACACGCAGTACCAGGGCGTATTGCTGCGAAGCACGGCATCACGCATCCCGGCGGCGATCATGGCAAAGAGCGCCCGCGGGGTATGGTCCATATCTGGCCCGGAAGGGCATGAACCTCCACACGTGCCACATTGCAGACATGCCTCAAGGCGGGGATCGACCGGAGCTTCGGCAACAACTTCGCGGAAAAAGTCAGAGGTGCGCGACAGGGATGCGGATGTCGCCATGAACGCCTCCTCACTGAGTATGCCCGATTCGCCTTTGAAACGGAGTTCAAGGCAAACGGCGCCATGCGCCTGCCCACGGCGCGGATGCTGGCTCCTGAGCGGGCCACGACCAGCGTCTGGACAGACCTGATAAGGCTGGCTGCACGACGCAGCGCGACGATGAGCTAATCTCAAATCCTTCGGCGGATGTAGCGCCGAAAGTTACTATATGTGAAGAATGGATATGGGTTGCAAGGAATATAGCACGTTCCGATATAGGAACCAGGGATGGATTGATAACGTAGCGCAACGTTCTATTAACTAACAGGACGTACACGGTGGAGGGGATGCGGGGAGGCGATGCCTCTCCGCATCTCCCCTTTCCTGCCCGCGGCGGCCAGGCAGCCCGGCGAAACGAGAAACGCATGGCATGGTTCGTGGAGGGCCTGCGGCCCTCCACCTCTCCTCGCCGGAAGGCGACCGCGTACGTCCTGTTACCTGACCATTGGGGGATGGGGGGTGAGGTCCAACCGCCGCGCCTGGAACTCGGCGGCCTGGTACATGAAGGCTTCGAGGCGCGTGGTGAGATTGGTGCCGCCCTGGGCATCAAAGGCGATATCGAGCCAGGGGAGCTGATCGAGGTCCTGGCGGAGCCTTGGGGCGATGGCCGCGGTGATGATCCCCGGCATGCACGAGAAGGGCATAACGTTGATCACCCCGCACACCCCGTGCCGGGCCAGTTCCACCGTCTTGCCGATGGACAGCAGGCACTCGTTGCCGAGGTCGGTTGAGTAGTACGGCTCGACATAGCGCATCAGCCGGGCGACGGGGGTCTCGTAGGGATGGTCGAGCAGATGGGCCAGCGGGCGCGCCAGGCGGCGTTCGAGCGCGCGCTGGTAGCGGTCAACCAGGGCCATCCGGGCGCGGGCCAGGGGTTGCCCGCGCACGCGGCAGGTGTCGTCGAAGCGCCAGTTGGCGTAGTAGAGCCATTCGATGATCGGGGCCAGGTCAACCTCGCCGCCCAGAGCCTCGACCCGCCGCACCAGGTCGAGGTTGCCGTAACGGTTGTGGCGCAGGTAGATTTCGCCGACGATGCCGATCAGCGGGCGACGTTCGCGGCGCTCCACCGGCAGTTCCTCGAAGGCCCGCGCGGCCCGTTCCATCACCGCCACCAGTTCCCGCCCCCCGCCGGCCTCGGTGGCCACCACCACCGCCTCCAGGCAGCCCTGGTAGATCGCGTCGGCGGCGCCCGGCTGGCGTTCGTAGGGCCGGTAGCGGTGCAGCAGCTTCTGCAACAGATCCACCGCCACCGCCCCTTCCCAGATCAGGCGCCGCAGGCGCAGCGGGTTCTTGCCCAGGCCCTGGTAGGCGTCGTTGACCGTCGGGCCGGTGATCTCCATCTCGCGCAGACCCAGGCGATCGAGGATGTGCCGCAGCAGGGTGACGTACTGCCCGAAGCGGCAGGAGCCGCTGCTGGTGACCATGAACAGCACCGCTTGCGCCGGGTCGAAACCGGGCTGCCGGGTCAGGCGCACCAGGTCGCCGCTGATCAGCACACAGGGGGCGCACTCGCGCCCGCCGCACTGGGCCAGCCCGAGCGCCAGCGTCTCATCCGTGGACGGCGGCAGCATCACTGCCGGCTGCCCTTCGGCGCGGAAGGCCGCGGCCAGAATGAGGGCATGGTCGCACATGAAGGGGAAGTAATAGGTCTTCGCTGGCGTGGATACGCTCATAGGCCCTTCCTCATACGCAGGCTGTCGAAAAACGCCTCGCAGCGGGTGATGATGCCGGCATCCGCGGTGTGCTCGTCGATTTCCAGTTCCAGGAACGGTTTGTCGCCCATGATGCGCTTAAAATAACCGAGCAGGAACGAGTCGGGGCCGCAGCCGAAATTGGTGATCACGATCGCCTGCAGGCGCGGATCGTCGCGAATGAGGCGCCCGGCGGCGAGGATCTCCTGCCCGCCGCGCCAGTACATGTGCGGAAACTCGTCGGACAGATCCACCCTGCGCACCGGCAGGTAATCGAGGGGGATGGGCACGACACCCAGCTTGCGGAGCTTGTAGGGCAGGTCCAGGCACAGGCGCGGGTCATTGGTATTGTACGGATGCCCGACCAGCACCGCCGCCGGACGGCCGGGCGGCAGCGCGGCCAGGGCTGCCTGGCCGCCCTCCTCCAGCGCGGCATAGAACGCTTGCTGCGCCGCGTTGCCCGCCGCGTCAGCGGCCTCGACCGCCGCCCACGAGACGCCCAGCTCTCCGGCCAGGCGCCGCAGGTCGTGGCGCTTGAAGGCCGGATCATGGAAGCGTATGGCGCCGAGGATGGGCCGCGCCTCCCGGCCGTGCAGCGATAGGTGCGCGGCGACCATGTAGGCCGTGGCAGGGATGAAGGGGCAGTAATTGCTCTCGTCCTGGCCCGGCTGGGGGTCCTCGCGACTGACGACCACGGGCACGAAGAGGCGATCCACGTCTTTATCGAGGAGATCAAGCACGTGGCCGAAGGCCAGTTTGACGGGGAAGCAGGTCTCGGCGGCGGCGTGCTCGAGGGCGCGACGGGCGAGGGCCGGGTTGGTCGGCTCGGAGAGCACCACATCCATGCCCAGATGGGCGAAGAAGGCCCGCCAGTAGGGGAACATATCGTAGACGATCAGGCTGCGGGGCAGGCCGATGCGCAGCCGGCCGGGCCGGCGCTCCGGCTCGCGGTAGTCGCCCAGCCACAGGCGCTGCCGCTCGGCGAAGTGATCGGGCAGATCGGCTCCGCGGGAGCGGGCGCGCCCGGCCTCCTCGAAGCGGTCGCAGAGCGCGCCGTAGAAGATCGGCGGCTCGCTGGCGATGGTCACCCGGTTGACCTCGCAGAGGTTCGGGCAGGCCTGGCAGACGAAGGTGCTGGTGGCGTAGCGCCGGTCGGACAGGTCGAAGCCCCGAAAGCGTGTCGGCGGGGCGGCGCCGTTCGCCTGGCGGGCCAGCTCCTCCTGCGCCAGCAGAGCCGCCCCGATTGCCCCGGTGACATCGTGGTGCGGCGGCACGGTGATCGCCCGCCCGGTGAGGGCCTCGAAGGCCGCCACCACGGCCTGATTGGCCGCTACCCCGCCCTGGAAGAAGATCCGCGCGCCCAGGGGTCGCCCGGCCACCACCCGGTTGAGGTAGTTCTGCGCCACGGCATAGGCCAGCCCGCCGACCAGATCGGCCTGGCCCGCCCCTTGCTGCTGGTGATGCACCAGGTCGGACTCCATGAACACGGTGCAACGCTCCCCCAGGGCAGCGGGTTGCCCGGTGGCGAAGGCCAGCTCGCTGAACTCGCGGCGCACACTGATGCGCAGCCGGTCAGCCTGCTCCTCGAGGAACGAGCCGGTGCCGGCGGCGCAGGCGCTGTTCATGGCAAAGTCCACCACCGCGCCGTGGGCCAGGCGGATGTACTTGCTATCCTGCCCGCCAATCTCGAAGATCGTATCCACCGTGGGATCGAGGGCCAGGGCAGCGCGGGCCTGGGCGGCGATCTCGTTGCGCACCACATCGGCGCCGACGAAATCGGCGGTCAGGTAGCGCCCCGAGCCGGTCGTCCCCACGCCGCGCACCTCGACCCGGTCGCCCACCTCGTCCCACAACTCGCCCAACCCCTGGCGCACCGCCTCCAGCGGCCGCCCGGCGGTCAGCAGGTAACGCCGGGCGACCACCTGGCCGCTGGCCTCGACCAGCACCAGGTTGGTGCTGATGGAACCGACATCGATCCCCAGGTACACCGGGAGGCGACCGGCGAGGGCGCCGGCGCAACCGCTGGGCGTCGCGCCGGACCTGGCGACAACCGGGCGCAGGGGCGGCATGGCGCGCCGCGGGGCCGGAGCCTGCAATGCCGTCTCGAGGCGCTCAAGTTCGGGAAGGCGCGCCATCAGGCCGCGTTCGGCATCGTCGCGGGCGATCAGCGCCGCGCCCAGGGCCGCCATCACCTCGTGGCGCTCGGGCACAATCAATGCGCCGGGGGCCAGCTCCAGCACCGTCTCGAAGGCCCGCACCACGGCCTGGTTGTAGGCCACCCCGCCCTGGAAGAGGATGGGCGGCGTAAAACGCTTGCCCCGCGCCACCACGCTCTTGAAATTGCGCGCCAGCGCCAGGCAGAGCCCGGCCAGAATGTCGGGCAACGGGCGGCCCTGCTGCTGCAGGTGGATCATATCGGACTTGGCGAAGACCGTGCAGCGCCCGGCGATACGGGCCGGGTTGCTCGACTGCAGAGCCAGCCGCGCGAACTCGCCCTCGATGGCGATGCCCAGGCGTTCGGCCTGCTGGTCGAGGAACGAGCCGGTGCCGGCGGCGCAGAGGGAGTTCATGGCAAAATCAACCAGGCGCATCTGCCCTGTCGTCGCGTCCCAGTCGAGGGCGAGGAACTTACTGTCCTGCCCGCCGATCTCGATCACCGAACGCGCCTCGGGGTGCAGCGCGCCGACCGCGCGCGTCTGGGCGATCAGCTCGTTGACGTGGCGGCAACCGATCAGCCGGGCGATGGCCTCGCCGCCCGAACCGGTCAGGCACACCCCGGCGATGGCCGTCAGGTCGTATATCCCGGCCAGATCGCGCAGGCAGGCGATCAGGGTGGGGCGGGGCCGTCCATTCGAGCGGCGGTAGCGGTGGGCGAGGAATGCGCCGCTCTCGTCGAGCAACACCACCTTGACGGTCGTTGAGCCGACATCGATACCGATGAAACTCTCACGCATACACGGTCTTTCACTGCCCCGAACACTGTCGGGATTGCCACTCGTCGGTGGACGCAACCCGGTGGGTTGCATCCGCGGTTGGCCCGCGTTATGGTCTTTGAATACATCATCCGGTACAGCCCGCGCAGGCGGGCTTCGCATCCCCTAGCCGAGGGCTGATGGTCTTTGAGAAATTACTCCGCTCTCGCCCGCGCAGGCGGCCTTCGCATCCCCTAGCCGAGGGCTGATGGTCTTTGAAAAAATAATCCGCTCTAGCCCGCGCAGGCGGGCTTCGCATTCCATAGCCGAGGGCTTCAGCCCCACGGCCAGCCCGGCATACCGGATGAATTTCTCAAAGACCATCAGCCCCACGGCCAGCCCGATATACCGGATGAATTTTTCAAAGACCATCAGCCCCACGGCCAGCCCGATATACCGGATTAATTTCTCAATACCCATCGCGCAGGGCTGCGCCCCGCAAACCCTCCTACGGGCGGGCGTATGGGGAAACCTGGTTTCCCCATCCCCCTGCTTGAGCGCCAGGCTCTCCCGCGGGCGGGGGCGTGGGGAAACCAGGTTTCCCACACCCCTCGCCGAGGGCGTATGTTCACGTGAGACGGTCATGCGCATGGCGCACACCGCCCGATGAACATAGCCTGGAAGCGCGGGCGTCTCGCCCGCGGCGCGGCTCCGCGGGCACGGTGCCGGCCTCCTCCCTGACCCTCCCCCGTTGGGGGCAGGAACCCGGCTCCTCCCCCAGCGGGGGGAGGCTGAGAGGGGGGCTGAACGCGGCGAACGATGTTCACGTTAGCAGCACCTGTTCATATAAGTCAATTTCAGTAAATGAACAACCGGTGTAGAATTGAGAAGCGCGAACCTTAGAGGAAGGAGCGACAAGCGTGATGCGCGACCGCGTGCAGCGGCGCCCGCGGCGCGTAGCAAAACCCGCCACCGATCGGCGCTTGCAGCGCGAGCTGTGGCGGGCCAGCGAAGAACGTACCGCGGCGATGGGGGAGGTTTGATGGCGCGAGCCTGGCGTCTCCTCTTAGCGGGGGAATTGGGAGGGGGGCAGAAGCGCCGCATGCGCTTATTGGCAAGGCGTGGGCCTCAGACGGTCGTGGAAGCAGGCTGCGAACCGCCACGCCGGGCCTCGCGGGTGAGACGCTCGCGGGCCATCTGCAGCACGGCACAGGTGCCCCCACGCCGATCGCAGTGCGGGCAACCCGCGACCATACGTTGCTCGTGCAACTCAATAATCGCGTGGGCCGAACTCCAGAAGATATTCTTCGCCCCTACCAGATCGAGTAACCCGGTACGCCGGAACATATCCATCACACCCGGTTGCAGCGCAGTGAACATCACCTCGCCGCCGCGGGCGTGGTGCTCCTCGACAATCTGCCGCAGCGCCTGAACGCCCATGGCGTCAATCAGCGGCACGCCACGCATGCTGATGACGAGGCTGTGGTAATCGCCGGCCGTCTCGAACGCCTCCAGGACGGTGGTCACACTGCCAAAGAAGACCGGCCCGGTCAGGTAGTAGACATGGATGCTTGGACAACTGGTGGTGATCGGCATACCCTGGGCCTGCAGGAACTCGGGGTTAACGGGCGCGCTGGTGACGGCCGTGCTGGAAGCCGACTGGCGCAGGTAGATGATCGCCGAGATCGCCAGGCCGATGAGAATGGCCTGGGTCAGATCGAGGGCCGCGGTGGCGAACATCGTGATCAGGAAGCCGGTGATGGCGTGCTTGAGCCGGGCATTGACAAAGAAATGGATGCTCTCCCACTCATTCATGCGCCAGGCTGTGACCAGCAACACCCCGCCCAGCGCCGACAGCGGCACATAGCGAATGACCGGCGCCAGGAGCAGCGCGCTGAGCAACAGCAGGGCCGAGTGCACCAGACTGGTGACCCGGGTGACCGCGCCGCTCTTGATAGCCACGCTGGTGCGGGCGATCGCCGCCGTGGCCGGTACGCCGCCGAAGAAGGGGATGATCAGGTTGCCGAGGCCCTGGCCAATCAGTTCCTGGTTGCTATCGAAGGGCTTCCCGCTCATCGTGGCGCCCACCGAGCCACAGAGCAGGCTCTCAATGGCCCCCAGGGCCGCGATGGAGACCGCCGGGGCCAGCAGCTCGCTGAGATGATCCCAGGGGATGCTGGCCCAACTCAGCCGATGATCGAGCAAGATAGTGCGTGGGATGTCGCCGATGATCGGCGTTTGCCAGCCCAGGGCCAGGCTCAGGCCGGTGGCGAGGATGATACCGACCAGAGAGCCGGGGATGGCTTTGCTGAAGCGCGGCAGGACGATCATCGTCAGCATCACCACCGCGGCCAGGGTAAGGGTGTGCCAGTCGGGAACCACGGGATGGGTGAAGTAGTGGATAAGCTTCTCGATGGCATTCTCGGCCTTCGGGGTCGTCACGCCGAGCACATTATCGAGCTGACCGATAGCGATGATCAGGGCGATGCCGCTGGTGAAGCCGGCGATCACCGGCGAGGGGATGAAGGCGATATAACGCCCCATCCGGAACAGACCCAGCAGGATCAGCATGATCCCGGCAAACAACGTGGCGATCCAGACCCCTTCAAGTCCATAGCGACTGGCCAGGCCAATCAAGACCGCCGACATCGCCCCGGTGGGGCCGCTGATCTGGTAGGCCGCCCCACCCAGCCCGCCGATGATCACCCCGGCCAGGATGGCCGTGACCAGACCCGCCGGAGCATCGGCGCCGGACGCAACACCGAAGGCCAGCGCCAGGGGCAGACTGACCGCGCCAACGGTGATGCCGGCGAGCAGATCCTGCCGGAACTTCGCGGGCGAGTAGCCCTCAAACTCCCGGCGCAAGAAGGCAACCAGGGGCAGACGGTCGAGCAGGGCTTGCATAATGCGGATACCTCGCTGAATATTCAAATACCTTCATATTTGTATATTTGCACAGTACAGTGTAACAGGGATGCCCGGTGCTGTCAATCCCACCAGAGGGAGCACCGGTTCACCTCTGGGGGCATCCACGCGCCTGGGAGGGCAAGCGTCCCGCCCTCGTCGCGTCTCCGCGGGCAAGCTGCCCGCGCTCCCAGGAACCATGCGAACACGCACCAGCGGCAAGAAAGGGAAGATGGGGAAACCGGTTTTCCCCATCCCGCTACCCATGCGACTCGGAGGGTTGCGCCACGGGAGAGCGCCGGCTTCTCCCCGCCCCTCGTTGCTGCACCATTGACAATGAGCCAGAAGACCGTATAATATCAAAATATATAAATATTTCAACAAGGCTCCAAAGGGGGAGCAATGCAACAACCCATTCACCGCTTCAAGGCCGAGTTCTTCAAGGCCCTGGGGCATCCGGCGCGCCTGGTGATCCTGGGGCAATTGCGTGGCGGCGAACGAAGCGTGCAGGAACTGCAACAGGCGTTGGAGATGGACCAGTCGAGCGTCTCCCAACAACTGGCCGTCCTACGCAACAAGAATATCGTTGATACGCGCAAAGAGGGTACGACGGTGTACTACCGCGTTCGCGACCCGATGATCTTCCAACTCCTCGATGTCGCCCGCGAGATCTTCAATAACCACCTGATTGATACGCAAACCATTCTCGCCCAGCTCGGCGAGGAGCAGAGTGAAGCAACGCCGCACGCCTGAAGCGCCACCCCGCCGCAGGGACGGCCTGGCGTAGGAACGGCCCGGCGGGCCGTTCCTACGCCGCTGCCAAGAGGGAAGGCGCACGGAATACCCCGCAACGATACCGGGGTTGGGTGCGCCTGCGCCCCTCCGCGTCTCCCCTACGCATTGTCGTCGTATCCGATCGCCCCTCCACTCCCCCGAGAAAGGAAATACCATGAGCGCCGACCTGCCGCCCCTCGACGTGCATATCAGCGGTCAGCAACTCCTTGACAATCCGCTGTTGAACAAAGGCAGCGCCTTCACGGAAGCCGAACGGCTGGAGTTCCATCTCCTCGGTCTGTTGCCGCCCCACGTCGCGACCCTCGATGAACAACTCGTCCGCACCTACGAGAGCTATCGCCAGAAATCGAGCGACCTGGAGAAGTACATCTACCTGGCCGCGCTCCACGACCGCAACGAGACCCTCTTCTATGCCCTGGTGCAGGCCCATATCAGCGAGATGTTGCCGATCATCTACACCCCCACCGTCGGGCTGGCCTGCCAGCAGTACAGCCACATCTACCGGCGCCCGCGCGGCATCTACCTGGCCTATCCCCATCGCCAGCATCTCACCGCGATGCTCGGCCATGCCCCGATTGAAGACGTTCGGGTCATCGTGGTAACCGACGGCGAGCGCATCCTGGGCCTGGGCGATCTGGGGGTCGGCGGCATGGGCATCCCCGTGGGCAAGCTGTCGCTCTACACGCTCTGCGCGGGCATTCACCCGGCCACGACGCTGCCGGTCGTGCTCGATACGGGCACCAACAACCAGGAACTGCTCGAGGACCCGTTGTACCTGGGCTGGCGCCACCAGCGCGTGCGCGGCGCCGAGTACGACGACTTCGTCGAGAGCTTCGTGCAGGCGGTCAAACACCTGTTCCCCAATGCCATTCTGCAATGGGAGGATTTCGCCAAACAGAATGCCGCCCGGTTGCTCGAGCGCTACCGTGACCAGCTCTGCACCTTCAACGATGACATCCAGGGCACCGGCGCGGTCACCCTGGCCGGGCTGATCACCGCCGCCGACATCACCGGCATCCCCCTCGGCGAACAGCGCGTGGTCATTCTGGGGGCCGGTTCGGCGGCCATCGGCATCGCCGACCAGATCGTGGCCGCCATGGTCCACGCGGGCCGCAGCCTGGCCGAGGCGCGGGCGGCGATCTGGCTGGTTGACAGCCGCGGCCTGGTGCATAGCGGGCGCGCCGATCTGGAACCGGCCAAGCAGATCTACGCCCACCCTGTTGAAGAGGTTGCCGCCTGGGGCTATGCCGACCTGGCGCGCATCCCCTTGCTCGAAGTGGTGCAGCAGGTGCATCCGACGGCGCTGCTGGGCACGGCAGCGCAACCCGGCGCGTTCAACGAGGCCATCGTGCGCGCCATGGCCGCCCAGACCCCGCGTCCGGTGATCTTTCCCCTCTCGAACCCCACCAGCAAGAGCGAGGCCCGCCCCGCCGATCTGCTGGCCTGGACCGACGGGCGCGCGCTGGTCGCCACGGGCAGCCCGTTCGCGCCGGTGCATGTCAATGGGCAGAGCGTGCCGATCGGGCAATGCAACAACGCCTTTATCTTTCCCGGCGTGGGATTGGGGGTGCTGGTCAGTGGCGCGCGCCGCGTGACCGATGGTATGTTCATCGCGGCGGCGCGGGCCCTGAGCGCCCGCGCGCCCATCCGCTGCGATCCGCGGCAGGCGCTCTACCCGGCGCTGGAGGACGTGCGCCAGATCTCCCGCGACGTGGCCCATGCCGTCGCCCGCGCGGCCATGGCCGAGGGTGTGGCGCCTCCCATCGCCGACGATGAACTCGGGCCACGGATCGAGGCGGCCATGTGGCAGCCGCGGTATCGCCCCTACCGGCGAGCGGGCGCGGCACCGCGGCCATGAACAATGCCGGCGGGGGCAAAACGCGTTTGCCCCTGCCGGCGCACCATTTGGGGTATAATATTCATATCGCACAGGAACGGTTTACCCAGGGCGCCCGCTTCGATCGCGCCACCGCCCGATAGGCGGGGGTACCATGAGGTGCGCCCCGACGGGCCAGGGCATGGGCAAACCAGGTTTCCCTATCCTTCCATCACGACCATCAACAGAAAGGAACCAGTCAATGAAGACGACCGCAGCGGTGCTCTGGGATGTCGGCCAGCCGTGGGCCATCGAGGAAGTTGAACTCGACGAACCACGGGACGGCGAGGTGCTGATCCGTTTCGTCGCCGCGGGATTGTGCCATTCGGACGAGCATCTGCGGCACGGCGACCTGGTGCCGCGCTTTCCGATCGTTGGCGGCCACGAAGGCGCGGGGATCATCGAAGCCGTCGGCCCCGGCGTCACCCGCGTTAAGCCGGGCGACCACGTGGTCTGTTCGTTCATTCCCTCCTGCGGTCACTGCCGCTGGTGCTCGACCGGTCAGCAGAACCTCTGCGACATGGGCGCCACCATTCTCGAAGGCGCGATGCCCGATGGCACGTTCCGCTTTCACGCTCGAGGTCATGACCTCGGCGCCATGTGCATGCTCGGCACCTTCGCGCGCTACTCGGTCATCTCGCAGAACTCCTGCGTGGTTATCGACCCCGATATTCCCCTCGATGTCGCCGTCCTGGTCGGCTGCGGCGTTCCCACCGGCTGGGGCTCGGCGGTCTATGCCGCCCAGGTCGCCCCTGGGGACACGGTGGTGATCTACGGTATCGGCGGTATCGGCATCAACGCAGTGCAGGGGGCCGTGCATGCCGGCGCGCGGCATGTCATCGCGGTCGATCCGCTGGCCAATAAGCGCGAAAAAGCCGAGGAGTTCGGCGCCACCCACAGCGTCGCCACGGCGGAAGAGGCCCAGCAACTCACCACCCGGCTCACCCGCGGCGTCGGAGCCGACAAGGCGATCGTCACGGTGGATATCGTCAATGAAGCGGTGGTTCAGGCCGCGTTTGAGGTTATTCGCAAGGGCGGCACCATGGTGATCACCGGTCTCGCCGATCCCGCAAAGAAGACCGTGCAACTCTCCGGCGCGGTGATGACCCTCTTCCAGAAAGAAGTTAAGGGCACGCTCTTCGGCCATTCCAATCCGATGTACGATATCCGCAAGCTGCTCGATCTGTACCGTGATGGCCAGCTCAAGCTCGATGAACTGGTGACGCGACGGTATCGCCTTGAGGAGATCAATCAGGGCTATGACGATCTGCTGGCCGGGAAGAATGTGCGCGGCGTGATCATCCACGAGCACTAACGTGAACATGGGGGAACCAGGTTCCCCCATACCCCCGCCCGCAGGCGTATGGGGAAACCCGGTTTCCCCATACCTCCACCCGGTGGGAGGGTTTGGGAGGGCGCAGCCCTCCCACGAAGGATGTTCATCCCGTCGGGGTGCGGCGCGAGCCGCATGGAGGGCTACCGTGAACCTACGCCCTCGGCGAGGGGTGTGGGGAAACCGGGTTTCCCCATCCCTCAGCGGACGCGGGCCGGAGGCCCGCGCACCCAGGCCCCGCCCCCTGGGAGGGTTTGGGAGGGCGCAGCCCTCCCAAGAACAAACGTATGTTCATTGCAGTGTTGTGCGGCGGAGCCGCATGGACGGCTACCGTGAACCTACGCCCTCGGCGAGGGGTGTGGGGAAACCCGGTTTCCACCTACCCCCGCCCGCGGGAGGGTGTGGGAGGGCGCAGCCCTCCCAGGAAGAACCTTCATGTTCATCCCGTCGGTATCTTCATGAAAGGCGCCCCTGTGATCGAGGCCCACCACGACCCGCGGCTGCTGGTCCAGGTGCTGAACCGGCGCCCGCTGCGCTACAGCGCCGGCGCCGACCCATCCCTTGATCGCCCGGCCCACGTGCGCGCGGCATCGAGCCTGGTTCGCGTCGGGGATTCTATGCTCGCCATCCAGGATGACGCGCATTTCGTGGCGCTGATTGACCCTGATTCGTGGGAGGTTCGCGCCATACCCCTGCCCCCCGGCCCCGGCGGGAAGCGGCAGTTCGACGATCTGCGCGGCACTAAGGGCCTGAAGCTCGATCTGGAGGCCTGTGTGGTGGTGCCGGAGGCCGCCGGCGCGACGCTGATCGCCTTCGGTTCCGGCGCAACGCCGCAGCGCGAGCGCGTCCTGGTGATGCGCGCTGTGACGGCCCCGGCGCCGGACATTCGCCTGGTGGAGGCCACGGCCCTGTACGCGGCGTTGCGCGCGCCAGCCTTCGCCAGCAGCGAACTGAACCTGGAAGGCGCAGTGCTGCTGCCCTCAGGGAAAACCCTGCGGCTCTTTCAGCGCGGCAACGGCGCGCCCCGCGGCGCGCTGCAACCGGTTGACGCCACCTGCGACATCGCCTGGCCCGACCTGGCCGCCTATCTGGACGACCCCACCACCGCCGCGCCGCCGCCGCTCCAGGCCATCACCCGCTACCACCTCGGCCTGCTCGATGGCGCGCGCCTGACCTTTACCGACGCCACCCCTGGCCCCAACGGCATCCTCTACTGCGCCGCCGCTGAACGCTCGCCCAACGCCGTGGACGACGGCGAGGTCGTCGGCTCGGCCCTTGGCCTGCTGCCGCCCACGGGCGCGCCGCGCTACGCGCCCATCGTAGACTTCGACGGCGCATTGCTGCCCCTCAAGATCGAGGGCCTGCTGCTCGACGAGCACGACCCCACCCTGGTCTTCCTGGTCGCCGACGCCGACGATCCGCTGCTTCCCAGCGAGTTGCTGACAGCGCGCCTCATCGGCCCGTGGTTCGACCAGGGTTGAACGGGGTGCCATGGGGGGCATCACATCTGGCGCAGCACCAGCACGCGCCTGCCCCCATCGGTCCACTCCTGCACCACGTAGCCCTTGCCGCCCGCCGCTCCCGGCACGGCCGCCAGGGTCGGCAGCAGTGCCGGGAGGTGGTTGGTTTCCACGAAGCGATAGGGACCAAGACTGACGATGTGGTTGAAGCGTCCGGGCTGCCGTTTGACTACCAGCAGCCGCTGCGCCTCGGCGGGAGGGAAAGGCCGGGCAGCTAGAATGTAGACGTAGGGCACGGCGATGCTGTCGGCGCTGACCCAGACCTCGGCGTAGCCAGGAGCCAGTTCCACCGCGCGGCGCACCGCCTCGGCCAGGCCATCGTGGTTCAGCCCGGCCTGCAGCGGCGGATACGTCTGGGTGTAGAAACGCCAGCACCCCGCGCCCTGCCAGAGCAGCGCCACTGCCAGGGCCAGCGCGCACAGCCAGCGCGCCCATCCCAGCGCCGCGCCCCCCGGCCCTGGACGGCCCCATGGCAGGAGCAGGGCCGCCCCCCATCCCACCAGCAGGGCGTAGAGGGGCGCCAGCGGCGCGGCGCGGAAGGCATGCGGGCTGGGTGTGGTCAGACTCGCGGGCAGCGCCGCGATGAACACGGCTCCGAGGATGAAGAGCGCAAGGAACGGCCCGCTCAGGGCGTGCTTCCATCGGGGGCGAACCAGGCTGCCGATCGCTCCCGCCAGGCCCAGCAACAGCAGTGGCAGGCCGGCCCATAACTCCACGCCGAAGCCCGGCAGACTCGAGGTCGAACTGCCATCGCCGCGGCGGTAGTAGAAGTCGGGCTGGAAATAGACGGCGTAGCCCGCCCACCAGGCGTTGAACCAGGCCCCCCACGAGTCGGCCCGCAGGGCCGCCTGGTTCAGGCGCGTGGAACTGGCGGGGACAAACAGCGTCACGTAGACGAAGGGCGCCCACAACAGCGCCAGCAGCAGCCCGGCCAGAACCAGCGGATGCCGCGCGATGGCCACGGGCCACGCCGTGCCGCCCGGCGACCACCGGGCCGGAGCGTGGCCTCCGCCCCGCTCCACACGGTCCCTCAGCAGGGCCAGGCCGACCGCCAGGGCCGTCAGCAAGGGCACGGCGAGCTTGAGCGTGGGATAGGCATACAGCGCCACCCCCGCCGCCAGGGCCAGCCCCAGGGCCGCGCGCCGGTCACCACGCTTGATGACATTCACGCCCGCCAGCAGGCAGAGGGTCCAGACCGTCGGCACCAGGGAAGGCGGCATGGCGACCCGGCTGATAAAGATCTGCCAGGGCGACAGAGCCATCATCAGCCCCGTCGCCAACCCTCCCGCTGGTCCCAGACCCAGCGCGCGGGCCAGGGCGTAGCCGAGCGGCGCAGCCAATGCGCCGGCCACCGCCGTAACCAGGCGGCCCACCATGCGTTGCGGGCCGACGAGGGCCACGAAGGGCAACTCCAGGTAGGTCAGCAGAGGCGAGATCCAGTCGCCCAGGGCCTCGAAGGCCCCCAGGGGCAGCAGGTGGCCCAGATGGTCGCGCCCGGTGCGCGAGAGGTGCCAGGCGTCCACCAGGCTGATGACCTCGTCCACCCGCCAGCCCGGCGGGGTGCTCTGGAGTTGGAAGACGCGCAGCCCGAGCGCCACGCCGAAGAGGGCCAACGGCGCCGCGAACCCGCGCCGCGCGCTCCACACAACGGCCACGGCCAGGTAGAGCGGCAAGAGCGCCAGGCCGCGAAACAGCGCGTCCACGGGCCAGCCGTCGGGGTGAACGCTCAGATTGAAGAGCGTGAAGCCCACCCAGCGAGGATCCCTCGCCGGTGGACGATCAACGGTGGAGGTAATCGTCAGCCCGCTGGCCCCCGGCGGCAGGCGGAGGCGGTAATTGCGCGGCCCCTCCGGCGCGGGGAAGCGGGCCAGCGCACCCTGGTCGTCGCGCAACGAGAGGTACGGCGTGGAACGGCCCTCCCAGCGAGCCGCGGCGAGCCGCAGGCGCACCTCAACTGGCCCACTGTGACGGGCGATAGGGATCACAACCCGGTCGCCGCTCCAGCGGTAGGCGCGCCCCTCCACCTGCTCCGGAGCGTAGAGGCCGCTGGTCGTCTCCAGACTGGCCGCGGGACGGGTAAGCAACCACGCGACGCTGGCCATCCAGACGCACAGAGCGACAAGCAGGGCACGGCTCATAGCAGTTCTTGCCGGTACGAGCGCGTTTGAGGCATGGTTGACACCCGCGTTACCGTTGAGGGGGGCCGTCCGCCGCGGGCGTCCGGGCGAACCCAGGACCAGCGTTCCCCGGAGCGGGGTGCGGGGAAAGCGGGTTTCCCCACACCCCCGCCCGCGGGCGGGTTCGGGAGAGCTACGCCCTCCCAGGAAGCATCTGGCAAAACCCTCCCGGACCCTGCCGGATCGATCACATGCCGGCTACATCGAGCGCATGGCGCAGCAGATCCTCGCGCCGCACGATGTCGAGGGCCGCCTCGTGGGTGGCAGCGAGGATCACCGGCGGCGCAACGCCGGCCTCCAGCGCCTCCCGCCAGCGTGTCGCGCACAGGCACCAGCGGTCGCCCGGGCGCAATCCAGGGAAGCCATACTCGGGCCGGGGGGTGATCAGATCGTTGCCTCGCGAACGGCTGAAGGCCAGAAACTCCGCGGTGACCTGGGCACAGACTACGTGGACGCCCACATCGTCTGGACCGGTGTCGCAGCAGCCGGTCCGGTAGAAGCCGGTCAGGGGATCGGCGCTGCAGACGGCCAGTTGCCCTCCCAGAACGTTGCGGGCCACCGGGGCGGGGGAGCGGCCATTCGTGCTGACGTTTCCGTTGGTGCTCATGGTCTCCTCTCGTTGCGCTTCCACTCGCGGGTGGGGGTATACCCCGTATAGTATCACAGACGCGCCTGACGCGCGGCTCCCACACAGCCGCGCCGCCAGCGCCGGGGCGACGGGGCAGGCCGCCCCAAAGCCAATACCTTTTCAGGGCATACGGTGCCGCAGCCCCCCTCCCAACCTCCCCCCGCTGGTGGGGGGAGGAGCCGGACGCCCTCCCCCGGCGGGGGAGGGCTGGGGAGGGGGCAGTCACCTTAAAAGTATGGGCCCCAAAGCCACCGCCGGAGGCAGACATTGCGCCAGCCCTGGTCACCGCCGCACACCAATGGCGCGCGACGGGCGGGCGGGGGCACCCCGGCTGGCTCCCCATCCAAGAGATACGAGATGAGAACGCCGCGTAACGAGACTTCAATCCCAACCCCCTGCCGGACGGTCGCTCCGGGATGTATAATCGAGAGGAGCGCGTGACGGTCCAGTGTAAAGGAAACTCCTATGGCTCTCAAATATCGTAAACCCGGTCAGACGACCCCAACCCGCTCCATGCCCCTCACCGCGCCCGATGCGGGCGCTACGGGAGCATGGATGGGCTACCTGGCTATGCTCATCAGCATTGCGCTGGCCGTTGCCGTCTGGTTCGCGCCCAACCCGGCCCTGCAGATCATCGTTCTCGTCGCGCTGGCAGCGCTCCTGGCAGGGGTGATGGCAATAGGCGTCCGGGCGCTCCGGGCGAGCGCTGGTTCGCCCGAACTTCCGGCGCAGCTATGGCCCCTGCTCGCAGGGGCGCTCGTGGTCGCAGCCTCCCTGGGAGTGGTCCTGGCGCTCTGGCTCATGTGATGGTCTTTGAATAAATACTCCGGTATAGCCCGCGCAGGCGGGCTTCGCATTCCGTAGCCGAGGGCTTTAGCCCCACGGCCAGCCTGGCATACCGGATTAACTTCTCAAAGACCATAACATAAGCGCTCGGAGCAGGGGGTGGGGAAACCAGGTTTCCCCACGCCTCTGCGGACGCGGGCCGGAGGCCCGCGCACCCAGGCCCCGGCCCCTGGAAGGGTTTGGGAGGGCTACGCCCTCCCAGGAAGAACCTTTTTTCATCCCGTCGGTGTGTACGGCGCAGCCGCATGGACGGCTAACGTGAACATACGCCCGTGGGCGGGGGGGTGGGGAAACCGGGTTTCCCCATCCCCCCGCCCACGGAAGGGTCTGGGAGGGCAAAGCCCTCCCAGGAGAACCCTGTTATCCCCTTGCGGATGCGGGCCGGAGGCCCGCGCACCCGGGCCCCGACCTACGGGAGGGTCTGGGAGGGCTGCGCCCTCCCAGGAACAACCTATTTTCATCCCGTCGGTGCGGGGCGGAGCCGCATGGACGGCTAACGTGAACATACGCCCTCGGCGAGGGGAGTGGGGAAACCGGGTTTCTCCATACCCCCGCGGACGCGGGCCTCCGGCCCGCGCACCCAGGCCCCGGCCCCTAGGAGGGTTTGCGAGGGCGCAGCCTTTAAGCAGGGGGATGGGGAAACCGGGTTTCTCCATCCCCTCACCCGGTGGGAAGGGTTAGGAGGGCGTAGCCTACAAGCGAGGGGTCTGGGGAAACCCGGTTTCCCCAGACCCGCACCTAGTGGGAGGGCCTGGGAGGGCTGCGCCCTCCCAGGAAATGACGAGCCGTGAAAACTCCAACGCTACGACTGGTCATCATCGGCGGCGGGCCGGCCGGGGTAGAGGCCGCGCGCACGGCGGCGCCCCATGCCACGGTGACCCTGGTGAGCGCCGAGGCGCCAGGGCTGTGGCGCCCGCTGGCAAGCCGGGTCTGGCTGGCCGCCGCCGCGGCGGGCGAACGGTCCACCCGCGCGATCGCGGAACGCGCCGCCCGCGCGGTGGCCGCCTGGCAAGAACAGTGCACCACCCTGCTGGCGGGATTGGAGGTGCAGATGCTCGCCGGGCGCGCCCGCCTCGCCGGCCCCGGACAGGTTGTCGTCGAACCGCCCGATGGCGCGCCCGAACAGCGTCTGGCCGCCGACGCGGTCATCATCGCCACTGGCGCTGCCACGGTTTTCCCCCCCGGCCTGGAACCCAACCACGTGCGGATCCTCGCCGATACCGAACTGGGCACCCTGGAGGAGCCCCCCCGCCGGGCGCTGGTGATCGGCGATGGGACGAGCGGGTTTGAACTGTGTCACATCCTGAACCTGCTCGGCGCCGAGGTCACCTGGCTCGTGCCTGAAGAAGCCCCGCGCACCCGCCTGGCCCCCGAAGTGGACGGCTACCTCACGCGCATGCTGGAGCGCCGGGGGGTGGTGGTGGCGCCCGAGGCACATGTGCAGCAACTCGTCGCCGGTGAGCGCGAGGTGATGGCCATTACCGCGGACGGTGAACGGCGCCTGGCCGACGTCGCCATGGTCGTGAGCAACTACCGCAGCGATCCCGAGGCCATCGGGTTGCCGGCCGATCAGGCGACCGTAGATGTGTATGGACAGACCAGATGGCGCGGGGTCTACCTGGTCGGCGATGCGTTGGAGCCGTGCGCGGCGAGCGTGGCCATGGCCCAGGGCCGGGCAGCGGCCCAGCACGCCCTGCGCCGCTCGTCGGGTCCGGCGGATACGCGCCACATCGTGCTGACGTTCATGGAACGGCCCCAGGTGGCGAAGCTTGGCCGTCTCACCACCGAGGGCGCCCATGGCAGCGTGACCGCGGCGCTCACCGAAGGTCTGGCCGCCCATATCCACGAAACCCCCGAGGGCTTCCTGACCCTGGCCTGGGATCAGGCCGGGCGGATCGCCGGTGCGCTGGCGGTCGCTCCGACCGCGGCGGATATGCTCGCCCCGGTCGCTGTAGCGATGCGCATGGGGATGCGCCTGGAGGACCTGGCTTCCAGCTACGGCCCCCACCCCTCGCTCAGTGAACTGGCCGCCCTGGCCGCCCGTAAGATGGATCGTTGACCCTGGGGTTGCGCCCTCCCAGGCCCTCCCCTAACGTGAAAATAGCCCCTTGGAGGAGGGGGATGGGGAAACCGGGTTTCCCCACGCCCCCGCCCCGCAGGGGCATGGGGAAGCCAGGTTTCCCCATGCCCCCACCCGATGGGAGGGTCTAGGAGGGCACAGCCCTCGAGCAGGGGGATGGGGAAACCGGGTTTCCCCATCCCCCCAGCCGGTGGGAGGGTCTGGGAGGGCTACGCCCTCCCAGGAACAATCGTATGTTCATCCCGTCGGGGTGCGGCGCAGCCGCATGGACGGCTGCGGGGACAACAGTCACCCGAGCGGCAGCGGCGCATCGTCGGCCAGGGCCTGGTCGTCGCAGTCAGCGTCGCTGATCAGGTCAACGGGCATCCTGGCGAAACGCAGCGCGGCGGCGCGGGCGCGCCCGTCGCCCTCCACGGCCAGCGACCAGGCGGCGTGGTCAACCAGCAGGGCCAGTTCCAGGCTGCGCCCGAGCGTCAGCCCCAGGCGGCGGGCGCCCCGCTCCAGCCGCGGGCGCTCCCCGGCCACGCTGGCATGCCAGCGCCGGGCATGGTCGAGCGCGGCCCGCGCCTGGCGCCCGGCCAGGCTCAACCCCTCGTCGGCGGCGCTGGCGGTGAGACGCTCAACCAGACCGCACAGGGCCTCCCAGGCCCCTGGCTGGGCCAGGGCGCGGAGGGTATCCAGCGCCAGCACATTGGTGGTGCCTTCCCAGATCGGCAGCACATGGGCATCGCGCAGGAGGACGGGCAACCCGGTGTCCTCAACGTAGCCCGCGCCGCCAAAGGCTTCGATGACCTCGCTGAGCGCGTCCACCGCCTGGCGCCCCGTCGTCAGCTTGGCCACCGAGGTGAGCGCGCGCAGCAGGTGGGCCGCCGTCGCGTCAGCCTCGCCTGCCTCCTCGGCGCCGAGGAGCGCCGCTACCAGAAAGCTCAGGTGGAACGCGCCCTCGAACTCGGCCTGCAACCCGGCCAGGGTCTCGACGTGGAGCGGCTGGCGGTTCAACGGCGCGTCGAAGGCCACTCGTCGCCGGGCATAGTCGCGCGCCAGGGCCAACCCCCGGCGCATAAAGGCCGCGGCCATCACGCTGTTCCAGGTGCGCGTTACCTGCAACATCGGCACAATCGCGCGCACCCCCTCGCCCGGCGGGCTGACCATGCGCGCCAGCGCCCCTTCCAGGCTCAGTTCGGCGGTCGGCACCTTGCGCGTGCCCAGCTTGTCCTTGAGCCGGTTCACGCGGATGCCCTGCAAACGCCCGTCGGCGTCGCGCAGTTCCAGGTAGAACAGGGCCAGGCCCCGGCTGCCCGCCGGGGCACCCTCGGGCCGGGCCAGCGCCAGGGTCATCTGGCCGGTGGTCGCCGAGGTGAACCATTTGCGCCCATACAGCCGCCAGAGACCATCGGGGCCGGGCCGGGCAATGGTCTCGGTGCGGCTCACGTCGGAGCCGCCGGGAAGCTCGGTCATCCACTGGCCGCTGGTCCAGCAGCGATCGGGATCGCGGCTGGCCAGGCGCGGCAGCGCCCGCTCGATGAGGGCCTGGTCGCCGGCGCGGAGCAGCGTGCGCGCGGCGCCGTCGCTCATCGCCAGGGGGCAGGTGTACACATCGGTGGAGGGGTGAAAGAGGTAGGCCAGGGCGAACTGCACCAGGCGCGAGGCGGCCCCGTAGGGGCGCTCGTAGGGCAGGGCCACCAACCCGTACTCGGCGGCAAGACGGGCGGCCCGCTGCCAGAGCGGCGAAAGCTCGATCTGGTCGATCCGCTCGCCCCAGGCGTCCCATTGGGTGAGCAGGGGCTCGTTGCGCCGGTCGGCGAGGTGCAGACGGTACAACTCGCCGCCGGCCAGTTCGCCCATCCGCTCCAGGGCCGGCGTCGCTGCGTCAAGCACGTCTGGCGTGAGCGCGCGCCGCAGAAACGAGCGCAGCACGCGATCATCGGCGTACTGGTTGCCCAGCCTGGGGGCCGGCTGCTGAAAGAGGTCTGGCATCATTGGCGTCACCGTTCATCGGTAAGGCATAGGCATAATGCAGAAGCGGCTATGCCAGCCGTCCATGCGGCTGCGCCGCACCCCGACGGGATGAACATACGATTGTTCCTGGGAGGGCGTAGCCCTCCCAGACCCTCCCACCGGCTGGGGGGATGGGGAAACCAGGTTTCCCCATCCCCCTGCTCGAGGGCTGCGCCCCGCAAACCCTCCTACGGGCAGGGGCGTGGGGAAACCAGGTTTCCCCACATCACTCTCCGAGAGCTTCTGTTCACGTTAGGCCCCGTGCGCGGGGCGCACCACGCCCGATGCACACGGCCCGGGAGCGCGGGCGTCCCGCCCGCGCCACGGCTCTGCGGGCACGGTGAGGAAATGGACATTGCTCCCCGCCCCGGGCGCGTGCCGCACACCTTGAGCCTCGGCGACGGATCTGGTACGATAGCCAGCATGTGACGCCCGGCGCCCTTCAGCGGGCAGGGGCGGGGGGAAACCCGGGTTCCCCATATGCACACAAGGAACGCTATGGACGGGCGAGGACAGGCCACGCTGGAACACCTGAAGCTCCTGGCCGATGAGACGCGCTGGCGGCTCTTGCTGCTGCTGCGGTGCAGCGACTACCAGGTGGGCGAACTGGTGGAGCAAACCGGGTTGGCCCAGAACCTGGTCTCGTACCATCTGAACGTGCTGCGCCAGGCCGGTCTGGTGCGCGTCCATCGCAGCGCTGCCGACGCGCGGGCGAATTACTATAGCGCCCACCTGCCCGGCCTGGTCGCCCTGCACCAGGGCCTCGCCGCCGGGCTGGCCCTGCCCGCCGCCGCTCCGATCCCCGAGCGCATGCCCGCGGTGGTGTTCCTCTGCCGGGCCAACAGCGCCCGCTCGCAGATCGCCGAGGGCTGGCTGCGCGCGCTGAGCGGCGCGCGGATCGCCGTGCGCAGCGCCGGCACCCATCCGACCTCGTTGCACCCCCTCGCCGTGCAGGTCATGGCCGAGGCGGGCATTGATATCGGCTACCAGCAGGCCAGGCACGTAGAAACGCTGGCCGATCTGACCTCGGCGGTGGTGGTGACGGTCTGCGACATCGCCCGCGAGGAGTGCGCAGTGTGGCTGCGGGCCGCGAGGCAACTCCACTGGAGCATCGCCGACCCGGTCGCCGTCGAAGACGCAGCGCAGCGCCTGCGGGCCTTTCGCGCCGTCCGCGACGAGGTGCGCGAGCGAGTCAGTGGCCTGATCCCCCTCTTGCCATCCTTGATGGCAGAAACCCACCCTTGAACACGAACGGGTCAACAGCGGCGCGGGGCAACGGCGTGTGTTCATATTAGACGGTCATGCGCATGGCGCACCACGCCCGATGCAACCGGCCCGGGCGCGCGGGCGGCCCACCCTCGTCGCGTCTCCGCGGGCACGGTGACTGCCCCCCTCCCCAGCCCTCCCCCCGCTGGGGGGAGGGAGTCCGGCTCCTCCCCCCAGCGGGGGGAGGTTAGGAGGGAGGGGTCAGCGCCGCATGCGCGTAGGTGAGCAGCCTATGATCACGGTAGCCGTCCATGCGGCTCGCGCCGCACAACGCCGCAATGAACATATGGGTGTTCCTGGGAGGGCTGCGCCCTCCCACACCCTCCCAGGGGCCGGGGCCTGGGTGCGCGGGCCTCCGGCCCGCGTCCGCTGAGGGATGGGGAAACCCGGTTTCCCCATGCCCCTCTTCGAGCGCCTATGTTCACGTTAGCCATCTATGCGGCTCGCGCCGCACCCCGACGGGATGAACATAACTCTTGGGAGGGCTACGCCCTCCCAGACCCTCCCACCGGGTGGGGGGATAGCGCCACCACCGTCTCAACATGGGGCGTCTGCGGAAAGAGGTCAAGCGGCTGCACCTGCTCAAGGCGATAGCCGGCGGCCAGGAGCGGGGCCAGGTCGCGCCCGAGGATGCCGGGATGGCAGGAGATGTAGACCACGCGCGGCGGCGCCAGGCGCGCCAGGGCCTCCAGCACCGTGGGATGGCAACCTCGGCGGGGCGGGTCGAGCAGCACGCCATCGAAGGGACCAGCAAGGCCGGGGAGGACGCGCTCGACCGCGCCCTGAACGAACCGAACGTTCCTGATGTCGTTGAGGGCGGCGCTGCGCTCGCCGTCGGCCACGGCGGCCGCGTGCTCCTCCACCGCGATCACCTCGGCCCCGGCGGCAGCCAGGGGCAGGGCAAAGGCCCCGGCGCCGGCGTAGAGGTCAAGCAGGCGCATACCGGGGGCCGGGCAAAGGGCGGCGCGGGCCAGGTCGAGCATGCGCCCGGCCTGCGGCAGGTTGACCTGAAAGAAGGTGGTTGGCGCCAGTTCGAAGAGCGTACCCTGCAGTTCTTCCAGGAGACTGGCAACCCCCGAGGCCGCGCCGCGCCAGTCGCGGCCCTCAACCGCCACACCGGCCAGGGCAGGCACGTGGGCGCGCCAGGCCTCGGCGAGCAGCAGCAGATCCAGCGCGGGAACCTCGCGCATGGGGCGCAACACCCCCAGGACATAGCCAAAGGCCACGCTGGCCCGCAGCGTCACCCCGGTAAGCACGCCGGAGGGCAGAATGGCGCGCAGACCCGCCAGGGCCTCGTTGAGCGCCGGCAACAGCAGCGGATCCTCCGGCAGATCGGCCACCACGCGGGTGCCGGCGACGTGATAGCCAATCTGGCGATCCTCCACGTGCAGGTGGGCGCTATTGCGGTAGCCCCAGGGACGCGGGGCGGCAATCACCGGAGCCACCGGCGGATCGGGCGCCCCGGCAAGCTTGACCAGTTGCTCGCGCACGATCGTCGCCTTGAGGCGCAGTTGCGCCGGGTAGGCGATATGCTGCCACGGCGCGTGATCACCGTCGCTCAGGCGCGGGGCGACCCGTTCGGGCGAAGGCTCGAGCACCGTGTCCACCTGGCCGCGGGCATAACTCGGATGGCGCTCGTACAACCGCACCCGCACGCGTTCCCCCGGCAGGCCGCCCCGGGCGAAGACCACCAGACCATCGTGGCGCCCCACCCCGTCGCCACCCTGGGCCACCGAATCGACCACCAGTTCAAGCGTCTCATCACCGGCCATCGTTGTTGCCCCTGTCGATCCGGCGTCCTGGGAGGGTTGCGGCGTTCTAGCCCTCTCCGGCACGGGCCGGAGGAAACTCGGGTGCCCCTCTTCTCAGCGCAACTCGAAGACCTCCTTCTCGACCAGTTCGATCTGCACCGGGTACGTGCCGGTAAAACAGCCCTTGCAGAACTCGCCGGGGGCCTGGCGGGTGGAGCGGATGAGGCCCTCCAGGCTGAGGTAGGCCAGACTATCGGCCCCGAGATGGGCGCAGATTTCGGGGATGCTCATACGGTGGGCGATGAGTTCAGGGTAAGTGGCCATATCCACGCCGAGGAAACATGGGTGGCGGATAGGCGGCGAGGAGACCCGGATATGGACCTCGCGGGCGCCGGCTTCGCGAAGCAGGCGCACAATCGGGCCGCTGGTGTTGCCGCGCACGATACTATCATCAACCAGCACCACCCGCTTGCCGGCCAGGTTGTCGGGTAAGGCGTTGAACTTCAGGTTTATGCCTACTTTTCGCACATGATCATCGGGCTGAATAAATGTTCGCCCAATGTAGCGATTTTTGATCAGCCCCTCGGAGTACGGAATACCCGACTCCTGGGCATAACCGATCGCGGCGGGGGTCGCGCTATCGGGCACTGCGATGACCACATCGGCGTCGGCGGGGGCCTCGCGGGCCAGCTCGCGGCCCTGCGCAACGCGCACGGCGTGCAGGGCCGTTCCATGGAGCACGCTATCCGGGCGGGCGAAGTAGATGTACTCGAAGAGACACTCCGCCCGGTGCGGGGCGGGCATCAGCGCCACGGTGCGGGGGCCATCCTCGGTCATGGCCACAATCTCGCCGGGTTCGACCTCGCGCACGAACTCGGCCCCGATAGGCCCAAACGCGCAACTCTCCGAGGCCGTTACCCAGCCCCGCTCGCCCAGGCGCCCCAGGCAGAGGGGGTGCAACCCCAGCGGATCGCGCACGGCGTAGAGCGTCTCGCGGGTAAGCACGGTCAGACAGTAGGCGCCCTGCGCGCGGACCATGAACACGCGCAGTTTTTCCTCCCAGGTGCGGCCCTCACCCCCGGCAAGCATCTGCGTAATCACCTCGGAGTCGCTGCTGCTGGTGAGACCGACGCCGCGGTTGAGCAACTCGCGGCGCAGGGCGGCGGCATTGGTCAGATTGCCGTTATGGCCCACGGCCAGCGGGCCGAGGGCGCTCTCGACCACAAAGGGCTGCGCGTTCTCGAGGCGCGAGGAGCCGGTGGTCGAGTAGCGGGTATGGCCGATCGCCATAAAGCCGGTGAGCGGGCGCAGTTTCTCCTCGTTGAAGACCTGGGCCACCAGGCCCATCTCCTTGTGGTAGCGGATGGCGCGCCCGTTGGATACGGCGATCCCCGCGCTCTCCTGCCCGCGATGCTGCAAGGCATACAGGCCGAAAAAGGTCAGCCGCGCGACATCGGCATCGGGATGCACGATGCCAAAAATGCCGCACTCGTGACCGGGTTTATCATCAGACTGGTCAGTCTCAGACGGTTCAGAACCCAGACGGGCAGCAGCGGTCATGGTTCCATGTTCCTCCACGGGCGAACGGGCCCGTTGGCGCCGGTACGATCCAGGAAGCTCTCAATGCGGGCGCGCGGCGCGATCCTGGCATTGGCAAGCGACATTGCTGTGATGGTCCAGGCTATGGTTCGCAGGGAACGTACCTTCGCAGCGTTCTGCCCCTCTCCCGGCCTCCCCCCGCTGGGGGGAGGAGCCCGGTTCTCTCCCCCAGCAAGGAAGGGTTTAGGGGCGAACAGAACATCCGAGCCAATGCGACTTCTACCGCATTGGGACGCCCCGGCGCGCGGCTCTGGTCGCCCCTCTCCCGCGCGCGGGAGAGGGGCAGGGGGTGAGGGCCAATCAGCGCATCCCAACGCCATAAAGCCCCTCGACGCGCATGTGTTCTGTCCGCCCCTAAAGCAGGGAAGGGGCGGGGTTCGGCACGAGCCGGGAGCATACCACCTGGCCCTGCTGAAACCATGTCCAGGGCGAGGTTCCCCCCTGCGTTCCCGCTGGCGGGGCGCGGGGAGGCGGCGCTTCCTCGCACCTCCCGCTCCGCCCGCGGCGGCAGACTCCGGCAGCCTGCGCCAGGGCGCGCCCCCACCAGGGGGGAATCGGGGTACGCGGGGAAGCTGCGCCTCCCCGCACCTCTCCACCGCGTATGTCCTGTAACTAAAGTATAACACAGGCCGAAGAAAGGAACAGGAAGGGCAACAGGGTCGTAGGGCTACGTCAACGTCGTCCGCCCAGCGACTGAAGCCGCGGGCTAGCCTCTGCGAAGCCCGCCAGCGCGGGCTCGACAGGCCACGCAGGTGGCCTTCGCACCAGGAGCCGAGGCGTTTACGCCCACGGCGCGGACGATCAACCGGACGTTGACGTAGCCCTAACAGGGTCGCCTCCCGATCGGCGATAGGTCCGGGTATGGTACAATATCACTCCGTGGTTGCGCCGCGTATGGATGGCAACTGCGCAACTCCTGGCATAGAGAGGAAAGATCGCGTGGAAATCGCGCTGTTCATCGCCCTGATCGTTATTAGCGCGGTGCTGATCGCCCTGGTCGTCTTGCAGGCCCGCAGCCCGGGGATGGCCAACCGCGACACCAGCTCGATCTACCGCACCCGCCGCGGCCTGGAAAAGACCCTGTACCAGGCCACCCTGGTCCTGAGCGTGTCATTTTTGCTGCTCTCGCTGATCGCCAGTCTGCCGATTTTTGGGTAAGTGGGGAACCCCGGGTTCCCGGCCCGTAACCAGGCGAGCAAAGCCGGTTGTGGAGACGGCTGCGCCCTCCCCGACCCTCTCCCAGGCCAGGGGCGTGGGGAACTCCGGGTTCCCCGCCCCCTCTAACCGGGCGAGGAACGAGCATTCCTGGGAGGACCTGGCCTTCCCAGATCCTCCCATCTGTGAGGGGCGCGCAAGCCCATGGCCCGTCGCATTCGCTGGCAAATCGTTATCGCCGCGCTGAGCATGCTGTTGATCGCCGGTTTGCTCGGCGCGGTGGCCCTGCGCAACGCCTCGGTGGCGACGCCCCTGGTCGGCGGCTCCTACGTCGAAGCGGTGGTCGGCGCGCCGGAACGCCCCGTCCCACTGCTCAACGATCCGCTCGCCGATCCGGTGGGCCGCGACCTGATCGCGCTGATCTTCGATGGTCTGGTGCGTATCGGCGCCGATGGGTTGATCGAACCGGCCCTGGCCGAGTCATACGAGGTTGACGCTAGCGGCACGGTGTACCAGTTCAACCTGCGACGCAATGTCGCCTGGCATGATGGCCGGCCCTTCACCGCCGACGATGTGGTCTTCACCCTGCGCACCCTCCAGGTGGCCGATCAGCCCGGCGAACCGGCCCTCGCCGCCGTCTGGCAGGATGTGCTGGTGGACCGGCTGGACGCCTATACCGTTCGCGCCACCCTGACCGCGCCGTTCGCGCCGTTCCTCAGCATGGCTCGCGTGCCTATCCTGCCCGCGCACGTGTTCGCCGGCAACCCGCCCGAAGCCTGGATCGCCGGATCAACCGCCGAACGCCTGGTGGGCACCGGTCCGTACCGCCTGGTTGAACTACGTGAGGACCGCGCCATGCTCGCGGCATATGAGGGCTACTTCGGCGGCCGGCCCTACATCGAGCGCCTCGAATTGCGCTTCATCGCCTCGCCCGAAGCCGCCTTCGCCGCCCTCTCCCGCGGCGACGCGATGGCCTTCGGCGCTCGCCTCACCGGAACCGCCGCGATCGACGATCTGCCCGCCGGCGTCCGCGGCGCGGTTGTGCCTCTCGATGAGTACACCATCCTGAGTTTCAACCTGCGGCGCCCGCCGCTCGACAAGCTCAACCTGCGCCGCGCCCTGGCCCACGGCCTGAACAAAGACGCGCTGATCGAACGCGCCCTGAACGGCACGGCAATGCCCCTCGATACGCCCATCCTCCCCGGCTGGTGGGCCTATGACCCCCAGGCGCGCTGGTACGCGCCCGACCCCGCCACCGCCGGGCGCATCCTCAGCGAATCGGGCTTCGACCGCGGCGCCGACGGTGCGCTCGCGCGCGACGGTCGCCCCCTGGCCCTGGAGTTGCTGGTGGACAATGAGCCGAAGCGCCGCGCCGTCGCCGACGAGATCGCCCGCCAGTGGAGCGAGTTGGGGCTGCGCATCAGCGTGGTCGAACTGGATGGGCCAGCATTACAGGCCCGGCTGCGCGCCCACGACTTCGACATGGCCCTGCATACCTGGACGCGCCTTGGCCCCGACCCCGACCCCTTCGCCCTCTGGCACTCCAGCCGCGCCGACAGCGGGCTGAACTACGCGGGCCTGGCCGATCAAGAGATTGACGATCTCCTCACCAACGCCCGCGTCGAGAACGAACTCGCCTCCCGCAGCGCCGACTATGCCGCCTTCCAACGGCGCTGGATCAGCCTGGCGCCGGGCATCACCCTCTACCAGCCGCTGTATCGCTTCGCCGCCGTTGCGGCCCTCGACGGCACCGGTCTCGACGACCCTGAGAACAGCCTGCACCACTTGCTTATCGGGCGCGAGGACCGCTACCGCAGTGTGACGCGCTGGTTCCTCAAGAGCTACCGCGAGATCCAGGGCGAGGTTCGCTGAACGCGGGGCGGGAGAGCGCCATCCGGCCGGGGCATGGGCACCCTCCGCCGCCATCCGGCCGGGGTATGGGGAAAGCCAGTTTCCCCATGCCCTGGCAACCGACGGGACGACCCTCCGCCGCCCATCCGGCCCGCGTGTGGGGAAACCCGGTTTCCCCACGCCCCCACGGGATGCACAAAGGTTGTGCCTGGGCGGGCGCCACCCGCCCCACCCTCCCACAGGCCGGGGTGTGGGGGAACCCGGTTTCGTGTCACAAGCGCAGATCGCGCAGATCGAACACCGGCCCATCCCTGCAAGCGGGACGGGCGCCATCGCGGGTCTCAACCAGACAACCCTGGCACGTGCCCACGCCGCAGGGCATTGCGCCGGGCAGAGCGACCTGCGCGAAGCCCCGTTCCCAGCGCAACGTGCCGGCGCGCACCATCTCGACCACGGGCGGCAACAGGGGCGCCGCCAACCCCAGGCAGCATTGATCGGCCCAGCCGAGCGCTCCTCGGCTCAGCGTGGGGCCGCCCGGCTGAGTCGCGACAAGCAGCGCCGGCAGATCGGCCTCGCCGCCCGCGCTGGTTAGATACTCGACATCGGAGGGCAGCAAGAAGGGCGGCGGCAGCACGTCGGCGCCAGGGGCAGCCACCAGCAGCACCACGGCGATTCCTCGCGCCACGGCGGCACGGGCCAGGTAAAGCAACCCCGGCACGGCGGAACCGGCCCCGGCCAGCAGCAGGTTGCGCGTCGGCTCGGCGAGGGTGAAGCCGTTCCCCACCGGACCATAGACATCCAGCCGCACCCCCGGCGGCTGCGCGGCGAGCCAGGCCAGGCCACGTTCTTCGGGGGCCAGCAGCACCTCGACCACACCGGCGCGCGCGTCGGCCCCGGCGGGAAACAGCGTCCGCCGCAGGAGCGGATCGTCGCTGCCGGGGGGCGCGCAGCGCGCCAGCAGGGCCTGCCCGGGGCGCGCGGCGCGCGCCAGATCCGGGGCATGCCAGCGGGCCAGCGTCAGAGCGCCGAGGTCGAGCCGCTCCAGGACGACGGGTTCGTGGTATGGCATCGTTGAGTGCCCGCGTGTGCCGGGCTGTGCGCGGTACAGCGTTGCCGGCAAAACGCAGCCGGCACGTAATGGATTGTAACACGCCGCTTACAACTCCCGTAAACATAGGCCCTCGGAGGGAGCGTGGGGAAACCGGGTTTCCCCACGCCCCCGCCCACGGGTTTGGGAGGGCCTGGCCCTCACGCAGGGGATGGGGAAACCAGGTTTCCCCATCCCCTCACCCTCTCCCGCCGGGGGCAGGAACCGGGATCCTCCCTCCAGCAGGGGAGGCCGGGAGAGGGGCGGAACGCTGCGTTCCCGGGCTCCTCCCCCCAGCGGGGGGAGGCTGGGAGGGGGGCGGAACGCTGCGAATGGAGAGTCTCCTGACGAACCTTGTCTACGCCCCCACCCCCCGGCGCGGGCCGGTGATGGTATACTCTGCCTGTTGCCGACACGCGCAAGCCGCCGTTCGCCTTCGCGGATACGGCCATGGCATAGAAGCTAGAACGCCCGCTTCTATCGTGAACATGGGGGAACCAGGTTCCCCCATCCCCCCCGCCCGCAGGAGGGGTTGAGCGGGCGCAGCCTTCACGCAGGGGGGTGGGGAAACCGGGTTTCCCCATTCCCTCACCCGCGGGAGGGTCTGGGAGGGCTTTGCCCTCCCAGGAGAACCCTGTGATCCCCTTGCGGATGCGGGCCGGAGGCCCGCGCACCCGGGCCCCGACCTACGGGAGGGTCTGGGAGA
>Ga0209162_1000080_pt1 | contig 93631 bp, 69 predicted proteins | sample YNPNPMetaG_FD_187121 | JGI IMG/M metagenome (GOLD analysis project Ga0209162, IMG submission 187121) | Anoxygenic and chlorotrophic microbial mat microbial communities from Yellowstone National Park, USA - YNP NP MetaG (SPAdes) (version 2) ...
AACCGCCAGCCGGCGCCGAAGCGAACCCCACTATATTCGCCAATAGCTACATTGTCGGGAAAATTCTCGAAATCAAGAGTGAACGTCAACAGTGACTGCGCAGTTGCCACTGCCGCAGCGTAAAGATACCAGAGGGTAACACCGAGAACCAGCCAGCGGTACATAATGGCCTCCGTAGAACAGCGATGTTCTTATTATAGTCAAGAAGAGGCCATCGAGAAATAGGAAATTTCTCAGAATTGGCACCCACGAGCTAACAATTTTGTGAGGTTGAATCGGAACACACCATACGAAAACGCTCTCAGCGTACATCAGATTTCACTATTCGGCTCTTTCGGTGCTATAGTAAGATCACGTCGATAAAGTGTGTAACTTCCCTTCAGATAGCACGTACATGTAACGTAAGCCCTATCTAACCGGGTGGAACAACGTTATCGGTAGTAAGGTTTTGTAGTGCTCTGCACAGGGAGGTCGTATGTCTCAAAACTATCGGCTCTGGTTGGTTTCGCTCGTCAGTCTATTCCTACTCGCTCTGACAGCCTGTGGTGGTGGTAGTGCAACTCCAACTACAGCCCCAACTCCTGAACCAACGCAGGCAGTCGCACTCCCCACCCGTACTCCACGCCCGACCATAGTTCCGGCTCAGCCGACTGCAACTCCTCGTCCTTCACCAACGACAGCAGGGCAAAGCGGGCAGTTGGCGTTGGTAGACATTGGCCCGCTCAAGACCTATGATCATCCGAGCGGTGTGTTTAAGATCGACGTTCCCAACAATTGGACGTTGCAGGATAACAGTTCTAGTGCAGAGCTGTTATTGATCTGGACAGACCCAACAGGCAATGGTGCAATTCTGGTTAATATCTTTGAGGATAATCGCAATTATTCTGATAGCCAGCTCGTAAAGCTGCTCACCGATTTCCTCGAAGAGCGTTTTGGTCAACAACCAGATTTCTCCTACGAAGACGCAAAACCGCAAAGTGACGGTAGTCAACTGGTTGTCTGGTCGTATACCGCCACCGCCGACAACAATATTCAGACTACGTTGTTAGGGAATAGCTTCGTCGAGCAACGAGGGAACAAAGTCTCGATCCTGACTACCCTGGTGCCTCAAGAGCAATTCGAGATGCTGGTGAGTCAGACTGACGAGATTATCAACAGCTACCGCATCGGTCCCAATGCTGCAATTGGTAATACGCCTGCTACCGGTGGCACCGTCCTCGCACCGGTTCAGGTCGGTCGCCTCCGAACCTTCAATCATCCCTCTGGTGTATTCCAAATCGACATCCCGGAGAACTGGTCATTGACTGACAATAGCCGTCCCGGCGAGCTTATTCTGGTCTGGAATGATCCGAGCAATAATGCGGCGATTATCGTTGACATTCTGGAAGATAGTACAGTGTACAGCGATGATCAGTTAGTCGATAAGATGATTAGTTTACTGCAATCATCTTTTGGCAACCAGCCCGATTTCTTTTACGAAGACCCTAAACCACAAAATGACGGCAGCATTCTGATCGCCTGGAGATTCACAGCAACTGCATCAAACAATGTCCAGGCGTCGATGTTGGGGAACAGTTTTATCGAACAGCGTGGGAACAAGCTTTCGGTATTGACCACACTGGTACCGGCGGATCAATTTGACACGCTCGTGAGCCGGACAGACGAAATTATCAATACCTATCGCCTCGATCCCGATGCCAGGGTGCCGTAGATACACTGGGATAGTGGGTATCTAAGCGCGATCCGAAACATCTCAACGGCTGATGAAGTTCGCCGTGTGTTGCCCCCTGCCAGATCGGTGGGTGTGCAAAAGGGTCATATTCCACAATCCGCGATCTCAGTCACCGGTAGGCATTGTCGGTTATGCGACAACCGTTGGTATCGACTTCTAGGGGCGAGGTACCACCTCGCCCCTTGCTCTTGCGAAAAACTGGGCTGCGTTCGCGCAGATCGAAAGGCGAGCCAGAGGCTCGCGCACCTGAGCGTAACCCTGCGCGTGCCCAACAACAGGCGGGCCAGAGGCTCGCGCATCTAAGCGTAACCTTGCGCGTGCACATATCAAAGGGCGAGCCAGAGGCTCGCGCATCTAAGCGTAACCTTGCGCGTGCACATATCAAAGGGCGAGCCAGAGGCTGGCGTATCTGAGCGCGTAGATCGAAAGGCGGGCCGGAGGCCCGCGCACCTGAGCGTAACCCTGCGCGTGCCCAACAACAGGCGGGCCAGCGGCCCGCGCACCTGCGTGCAACCCTGTGCGTGCCCAACAACAGGCGGGCCAGCGGCCCGCGCACCTGAGTGTAACCCTGCGCGTGCATATCAACAGGCGAGCCAGAGGCTCGCGCACCCGAGCGCGTAGATCGAAAGGTGGGCTAGAGGCCCGCGCACCTGCGTGTAACCCTGCACGTGCACAACGAAAGGCGGGCTAGAGGCCAGCGCACCTGCGTGTAACCCTGCACGTGCACAACGAAAGGCGGGCCAGAGGCCCGCGCACCTGCGTGCGTATATCAAAGGGCGGGCCAGAGGCCCGCGCACCTGCGTGCGTATATCAAAGGGCGGGCCAGAGGCCTGCGCATCTGCGTGCGTATATCAAAGGGCGGGCCAGAGGCCCGAGCACCTGAGGAAAGGCAACCTATTCTTCAGACACTCTCTGAGAGGAACATGGGTTCTTCCAGTTCACTCACAGCAGAGATATACGATAGCGTTATACCCCTCTATCAAGCACTAGCCCTTCGCAGCAGCGTAATGCTCAGCAACCTTCGCCCAATTTACCACGTTCCACCAGGCATCAACATAGGCTGCACGCTTGTACTGATATTTCAGATAGTAGGCGTGTTCCCACACGTCGATGCCGAGGATTGCCGTCTTCCCCTCCATCAACGGATTATCCTGATTGGGTGTGCTCATAATGCTCAGGCTGCCATCTTTTGCGGCTACCAGCCAGGCCCATCCCGACCCGAATCGGCCCAGGGCTGCTGCTTTAAACTGCTCCTTGAAGGCATCGAAGCTACCAAAGGCAGCATCAATTGCCGCAGCCAGCTCACCATCGGGCGCACCACCGGCATTGGGGGCCATAATTTCCCAGAAAAAGGTGTGATTCCAGTGCCCGCCGCCGTTGTTGCGTACCGCGGTCCGAATGGCTTCAGGAATAGCGTCAAGGTTGCTCAACAGCTCCTCAATCGTCTTACTCTGTAACTCAGGATAATTTGCCAGCGCGTTATTCAGGTTGGTCACATAGGTCTGATGGTGATTATCGTGGTGAAAGTGCATCGTTGCTTCATCGATGTACGGTTCGAGAGCGTTGTAGGCGTAGGGTAACGGTGGAACTTCAAAGGCCATGTGAAACCTCCATATATTTCGAGCAGCGACGGCCACCTTTGGCCGTCATCGTGGGTACACATCTATTGTACCGCGAAGCCAGAGAAGATTGCTAGCCTGGAATCCGGTAGCGACAACAATGACCACCGCTGGCAATCGTCGTATCGCGTTCGATAGTCGTTGCTAGCAGCTCTTCGTACAGACGTAACTCTTGTGCGCAGATTTGTGGATAGCGACGGGCGACACAGTCAAATGGACAGTTGTACTGGATGAGCAACCAATCCCCTTGCTCGCCTTGCTCACATTCGCACATATATCCCTGGTCGACTAGCGCCTCGGTGAGCGCAGTGATTTGGGCTGCTCGAGGTTTATCAGCCAGTTGTGGGGCCAGTCGTGTGAAGAGGGTTTTACGACGCTGTTCGAGGATTTCAGTGACTCCCGCTTCACCACCCACAGCGGCGACGCTCTCAATCAGCTCACAAACGAGACGCTCGTAGTGCTTGGGAAAGAAGGATTCTGCGCGTTCGGTAAGGGCATAAAGATGCGCCGGGCGACCAATATTGCGCCGTAGACCGCAAATGTATACCAGCCCTTCCTGCTGTAAAGCGGTGAGATGCTGACGAATACCGACTGCACCGATTTCCAGTGCCTCGCTCAGCTCAATCGCACTCATTTGGCCGTGACGCCGCAGTAGTTGCAAGATACTGCGCCGGGTTGCTCCCTGCTCTTTGCGCTCAACTTTCATCGGCGTTATACCACTTTACGAGTTTGTATCTATTGAATATGCTTAATGCGAGTATATCAATCGCGATACGCGCTGTCAAGCAAAATAATCACAGACAGAGGCAGCGTTCTCAGCCTTGGGTGACGCAACAGAGGAACTCCGGCGGACACCTAGGTGCGCGGTCCTTCAGTCTACGTTTAGCGTGCGATTGGAGGGCATTAGCGTCTCCTGCCCACCGGTAAGATGGAATGTGCCAATCGATTTCTCCACAGGGCGAGGAAGGGGAGTGAAGCAGGTTTAGGAACGTACCTTGATCGCGACAACAATGGGTATAATAGGAAAGATTGCTTGTTTCCCCGCTAGTTGTGAATGACCAAGACGTGCAATCTTAACGCGATAACGCTTTATTGTTGGCGACTTTAGTAACATTCTTCTTTTCTTATTCTCTGGTATAATGCAAAAAGATACCGACAAAACATGGAGTAGATACATGGGGCGCTTATCAAATCATCAATCGGCTACGGTGAGCGAAGAGCAGATTCTGGCCGCTCTTCGCCATGTACAAGAGCCAGAGTTGGGGGGTGATCTGGTCTCCCGGCAGATGGTCAAGCATATTGCCATCTGTGACGGGATTGTTCGTTGTACGATTGAACTGACAACCCCGGCGTGTCCATTGAAAGATCAGATTCGTGCCGAAGCTGAAGCCGCAGTACAGGCTGTACCAGGCGTCAAAGAGGTACACATTGATTTCACGGCCAATGTACGGCGTCCAGCCGGTATTCCTGAACAGGCTGCTATTCCTGGTGTAGCCAATGTTATTGCAGTGGCTGCCGGTAAGGGTGGGGTCGGGAAAAGTACAGTAGCGGCCAACCTGGCGGTCGCTCTGGCGCAGATTGGTGCACAGGTTGGTCTGCTCGATGCTGATGTGTTTGGGCCGAGCTTACCGCTGATGTTGGGGGTGCGCGGACAACCGATGGCCGTCAGTGATGCTAGTGGTCAACCGATGATGTTGCCACTTACCGGCTATGGGGTTAAAGTGATGTCGGTTGGCTTCTTAATCGACGAGTCACAGCCGGTGATCTGGCGTGGACCGATGGTCAGCCAGTTGTTGCGCCAGTTTCTGTATCAGGTTGCCTGGGCGCCGCTCGATTACTTGATCATCGATATGCCACCTGGCACCGGTGATGTTGCATTGACACTGGCTCAGAGCTTGCCATTATCCGGTGCGCTGATCGTGACCACGCCGCAACAAGTGGCGACCATTGATGTGGTCAAAGCCATGGAGATGTTTCGCAAAGTTAATGTCCCGCTGCTGGGCATTGTTGAGAACATGGCTTACTTTATTGCACCTGATACTGGCAAACGGTATGACATTTTTGGCACCGGTGGCGCTCAGCGATTGGCGCAGCAATTAGGAGTACCGGTGCTGGGTCAGATTCCACTCGGTATCAGTGTACGCGAGGGGGGCGATAGTGGCCAACCGGCTGTGATTAGCGATGCCCCTGATGCGTATGCTGATATATTCCGAGAATTGGCCCGCCAGGTTGCGGCCCGTATTTCAGTGTTACAGTACGCTACAGTATAATTGCTCGGTCTGGTCGGTAGGCATCACGGTCTGCCGACCAGTGCTCTCTTTCCTACCGGTTGTTCGCTCGTCGTTTGATGATCACAACGAGGTGAGGCCATGGCCGCTCATCAGCTCTCTGGAACGACCCCCATCATCTTCTATGACCCGAATCGTCATCCGCGTTACGCTACCGATACTCCAGCGCTTGATCAGTATGGTCGGCGAATTGACTATCTGCGGGTTTCCCTTACCGATCGCTGCAATATGCGTTGCATCTACTGCATGCCGGCAGTTGGTGTGCAGTTTGCTCCTCGTCCTGAGCTGCTGACTAATGATGAACTCTTATTGGTGATCAATGCAGCCGCCCGTGCCGGTTTCCGCAAGTTGCGCCTGACCGGTGGTGAACCGACGCTCCGCCACGATCTGGTCAATCTGGTACGCGAACTCAAGCGGATACCCGGCATCGAGCACATTGCAATGACGACGAATGCACTGCGTTTGCGTAAACTTGCCCAACCGTTGCGTGATGCCGGTCTTGATCGAGTTAACATTAGTATTGATACTCTCGACCCGGTGAAGTTTCGCATCATAACTCGTGGTGGCAGTCTCGATGAAGTGTGGGCCGGGATCGAAGCGGCTGAGGCTGCCGGTTTGCATCCGATCAAACTGAATGCGGTGGTCGTGCGCGGGATGAATGATGAAGAAGTGGTGCGGCTGGCCGGATTAACGCTGGAACGACCGTGGGAATTTCGTTTTATCGAAGTGATGCCACTTACCGGTGTTGCCGGTTTGGCCGAAGAGGGAATCGTCGCGAGCGCCGAATTGATCGCCCGTCTCGAACAGCACTACGGTCCGCTGGAGGAGATTGGTCACGCACCAAGTGATCCTGCCCGTACCTACCGCATTCCTGGGGCTAAAGGCGTTATTGGCTTTATTTCGAGCGTCAGCGATCCCTTCTGCGCAACCTGTAACCGCATGCGTCTCACCGCCGATGGCCGCCTGCATCTCTGTTTGTTACGTGACGATGAAGTGGATTTACGGGCGGCAGTGCGTGCCGGTGCCACTGTGGAAGAGGTTGAACAGATTATTCGTCACGCAGTGTATATTAAACCGTGGGGGCATGGCCTTCCGGTCGGTGTCAAACCGACACTGCGTGGTATGTCAGAGCTGGGTGGATAACGCAGGTTGCCTTCAAGTATCAGACAGGATAGTGGTTGTATCTGTTGACTGATTGTAACGCAGCCTATGCAACTTCCGCCATCTTTGCAGCATACGCTTGAGCGGGTTATTGCCGAACAACCGCTGACGGCACTCGAACGAGCGGCGCTTGAACTCTCTACACGTTACCGTGAGCAGGGAACCGGCAGCATACCGGTGATCAATACTCCGCTTGACGCAGTTGCCTATGCCGCGTGGCGAATGCCGGCCACCTATGCAGCCCTACGGTCTGTCTTTCGACGGTTGGCCGAGAGTCAACCCGATTTTGCACCCAAACGGATGCTCGATATTGGCGCCGGTAGCGGCGCAGCAATCTGGGCTGCTGCCGAGCAATGGCCTTCTCTCCAGCACGTTGTGGCAATTGAGCGACAGCCAGCTATGGTCCGGCTTGGCAAGCAATTGACGATTAGCACCAATTTGCCGACAGTGGTGTGGCAGCAGCAAGATGTCATGACACTTGATCGTCTCCCTGAAAGCGATCTGGTTGTCGCCGGGTATGTGTACGGTGAGATTGAAGCCACGGCGCGCAACCTGTTCTTGAGTCGGCTGTGGAAAGCAACCAGCGGGGCACTGGTATTGGTCGAACCAGGTACACCTGCCGGGCACACCACTATTTTGCATGCCCGCGGCGAGCTGATCAAGCGCGATGCCTATTTATTAGCACCATGCCCTCATACTGCTTCCTGTCCGCTAGCTGAACGTAACGACTGGTGTCATTTTAGTCAGCGTATTGCTCGTCCGGCCTTTCAGCGCCGGTTGAAAGGTGCTTCTGCACCGTTTGAAGATGAGAAATTCGCATACCTGATTGTTAGCCGACGCCCGGCGCTGCCGGTGAACGGACGGATCGTGCGCCATCCAAAAATCTACAGTGGTCGCATCGAGTTACAGGTCTGTACTGCCGATGGGTTGCAATTGATAACCGTCACTCGTAGCCAGGGAACTATCTGGCGTCAGGCTCGTGATAAAGAGTGGGGCGATAGCTGGTCGGACAGAGGGTAGGGTCCCAGCACCGCTATGTTCCTCTCTGTGGAGTGGGCAACGTGGGCACAGGCGATGCGCCGGGCGGGGCAGGGTATCGGTAGGTACACGTCGCCGTCGTTCCCTTCCCCGGAATTCCGTCGGTGCCAGGCCAGTCGTCCATCGTGTGGGTGCTATGGATTAGGGTGCATCCGTGGTGGACATAACGATAGGATATTCCGGATAGACACCAAGACAGGTTTTCTTTGTCTGTGCATCAGCACACCATTCCCAAAGCGGGGGTTGAGAACCTTCCATCCGCACGCTTCTTTTCTCAACTCATCAAAACTCTTTGTCTATCTTCAGACGTAAGCACTCTTGGTAACGGAGTGCTATAATAGTAGATGCCCGGTGCGATCCGTCGCCTCGGCTACAGATTTTTAAGGATACCATTATGGCTGACGCTCGCACCCACCTCCTCCTCTTTGCAATTGACGATCTGCGTGAGCTGATTACCCAAATGCTTGCGCCGTTTCATCACATTACGTATGCGTTTGTGACTGACTTCCCCGAACTAATCCAACTGGTTGATGATCAACCTCCAACGTTCATCCTCTGCCGACCGGAGGTTCGGTATCTGATGCCGGTCAGTACTTCCTTAATCTTGATTTGCGATCCTGAAGATCTTGCCCTTGATCGGTTTATTGCCGAGCCAGGGGTTGTTGATCTCTTGTTTGCCGACGATTTCCGTCGTCTCCCGTTCATTCTCCACCGTTCAGTTCATTATCGGCAACCGACTGCTCGTGAAATATATCGACTACGGGCAATCATTGATTACATCCCCTACGGGATCATCGAAGTTGATATGAACAGTCGGGCCATTCAGTGGTCCAATTCGGCCATGAGTCAACTTTTTGGTTATTCCACAGCGGAACTGATCGATTTACACTTTGAAGATTTTTATCCGATGGATGTTCGCGCCCAGATCGTGACGTTGTTTCAGCGCATGCTAACCGGTGATTCCTCATCACTCGCGAACATTCTCTGTCAACGTCGTGATGGTACTACTTTTTACTGCAACATTGTACCAGGTGGCATGTATGGTAACGGGCAGCGACTCATTTTTATCTTTTTTGCCGATGTGACAACCGAATATCAGAGTTTGCAAACCCTTCAAATCAATGCTCAGCGGCTAGAATTAGCTTTACGTGCCGCCAATCAGGGCCTTTACGATATTGACCTCCAAAGTGGAGCAACAACGGTAACTGACGCATACGCTACGATGTTGGGTTACGATCCCGCAGCTTTTATCGAGACTAACCAGAGCTGGCGTGAACGAATTCATCCTGCTGACGTAGATCGGGCGTATCAAGCCTACCTTGACTATCTCGCCGGACGCATTCCCGAATATAGAGTGGAATTCCGCTCACGGATGCGGCAAGGCGGCTGGAGGTGGATACTATCGGTAGGTGCAATTGTTGAACGCGATGAACAGGGCCATCCGCTCCGAATGATGGGCACGCACACCGATATTAGTGCACTGAAACGTCTGGAGTTTCAAGAGCGATTACGGGTACAGCTCTGCACCAGCCTGCTAGGAGGTGGAGATTTGAATACCTTGATGAACATTTTGTTACAAGCTTTTGAGGATGAACAGCCTGATACCCGGTGTGCAGTTGTGCTATTCGATCCCGGTGGCCATCAAGTAACACAAGTTATCGCACCACACCTGCCGCAACCCCTGATTGAAGCGCTGAAACAGCCGGAGCCACACCTGACTAATCCACTCTGGCAGTTACTGATCACTCAACAGCGAGTAATGATACCTGACTTGCAAGTCGATCCATTGTGGGCAGTTTATGCCAAACCGGCCCGAGAGCACGGTTTGGTGACCCTATGGGCCGAGGCGATTTTCGGGACGGGCGGTGTTATAATCGGTGCATTTACCGTCTGGTCGGCACGTGTGGCTGTGGCCGAAAACGAAGAGCTGGCGCTTTTACAGTTTGCCGGGCATCTGGCCGGGCCGGTAATAGAACAACATGTGATTGCCGAACGGTTACGTCTGAGCGAAGAGCGATACGCGCTGGCTGAACGGGCTGTGCAAGACGGGGTATGGGATTGGGATATTACGAATGGTGTGACCTATCTCTCGCCGCAGTGGAAGGCTATGTTCGGTTTCACCGAGGATGAGTTGCCGAATACAATCACTACCTTTTTCGAGCGTATTCATCCAGATGACTGGCCAGCAGTGACGAAGGCGCTTGATCGTCACTTTGCAGGTCAGGAACCGTTTCACATGGAATTTCGCATGCGCTACCGTGACGACAAATATCGTTGGGTTTTGGCGCGCGGTGAAGTGTTGCGCAATGAAGATGGTCATGTCGTGCGCATGGTCGGTGCGTTGAGCGACATCACCGAGCGTAAACACCTGGATGAGCGCATCCGTGAAACACAGAAGTTGGAAGCATTAGGTCTACTTACCGGCGGCCTTGCACACGATTTCAATAATCTGCTCGGTATTATCATTGGGAACCTCGATCTATTGCTCAGTGACTGGCAGGGAGATGAAGAAACCAGACAGATTCTTGAGGCGGCACTAAAGGCGTCTTTACGCGGTGCTGAACTGACGAAAAGTCTGCTGGCGGTTGCTCGTCGGCAGCCGCTCGCGCCAACCACGATCGATGTTTGCCAGATCGTGCGTGAATTCCTGCCTTTGATACAGGTGACGGTTGGTTCGGCTATTAAGGTGGAGCTGATCGAGCAGACGACAGTCACAGTACGGGCGGATCGAGCCGGATTAGAGGCTGCACTCCTCAACCTGGTGATCAATAGCCGAGACGCGATGCCCCATGGAGGCAGTTTGATCGTTAGAGTACGCGAACAGCGGGTGACAGACGAAGATACGATGCTATTGGCAATTCTGTCACCTGGTTGCTATGTCAGTATTGACGTTGTAGACACCGGTACCGGTATGACGCCAGAGGTGGCTGAACGGGCATTTGAACCGTTCTTCACCACAAAGGAACGTGGGCGCGGCACCGGTCTGGGGCTGGCAATGGTCTACGGCTTTGCCCGTCAATCGGGCGGCACTGCCCAAATTTATTCAACATCGGGTTTGGGAACGACAATCCGGTTGTACCTGCCATGTGCGGGAGAGTTGCCGCCTGAAGAAGTACCATCCGTTCCAATTACCGAACGTCGCGGTGCCCGTATTTTAGTCGTTGATGACGATACAGCACTCCTTCAGATCACCGTGAAGACGTTGCTCGCACTCGGCTATACGGTTGCTGCGACCAGCGATGGGCAAACAGCGCTGGCCCGATTACAGGCTGAACCGTTCGATTTGTTGCTGACCGATGTGGTGATGCCTGGGATGGATGGGCCGACGTTAGCTGCACGGGCCCGACAGGTTGATCCCAAGCTCAAGCTGCTCTACATAAGCGGTTTTGCTGCCCTGCAAGGGATAGACTTGAACGACGAGCACGTGCTTGAGAAACCGTTTCGTTCCAGTACACTTGAAGTGGCCGTGCAACAGGCACTAAGTGATTGATCGCTGTGTCACCGCAGCATCCAGCACACGCAATACCTCGGCAGCCAGACGCTGGCGATCAAAGCACCGTTCGGCCAGCAGACGTGCGTTTTGTCCGGCCTGGTGGGTGAAGGTCGGATGATCGCGGAAGAAGACGATCTGCGCTGCTAGATCCGCAGGATCGCCAGCTCGTGCATAACGACCACACTGGTGTTCGGTTACCAGTTGGCGGAGCCAGCCAGGAGTGTTGACAATAACCGGTTTTCCGGCAGCCAGGGTGTCGAACAGTTTATTGGGAGAACAGGTTGCCAACACCGGTACCGCTTTGAAGATCGTCAGACAAACGTCTGCCGCAGCGACCAGATCGGCAATCTCGGTTTTAGGCAATGGATCGATAAACCGCACGTTGTTCAAACTGTAACGCCGACTCTGTTCTTCTAACCACGGCCGTTGACGGCCCTGACCGGCCAGCGCGATCAGGATGTCGCTCCGTCCTTGCTGCTGCAAGACATGTGCTGCCTCAATCACCTGGCCCAGATCGTTTGCTTCTCCCATCGTACCGAAATAAAGCACGAGAAACGGTGGTTCACCGAGTTGTTCACGCCAGTGTCGACCATCACGTTGTGGATGAAACAGATCAAGGTCGGCTGCATTCGGGATGACACTCACCTTTGTTGGTGAGATACCGGCATCGATCACTCCCTGTCGCATGCCGGGTGAGAGGGCGATAATGTGGTACGAATAACGGTAAATCGCTCGCTCAAGCCAGCGTGCCGCCAGGATGAGCAGTGGATGGCGAAGTGCTCCCATCTGAATCGGCGCTTCGGGCCACAGATCACGTACTTCAAACACTAGTGGCACCCGATGCCAGCGACTGGCCAGCATCCCCGGAATCCCGATCGTTAACGGTGTGCTGGTAGCGAATACGACATCGGGCCGCTTAACACGCAACACGACGAGCAGGCTGACCATGGCAAAGAAGATAAAGGCGATGATCCGCCAACCGTAGCCAATCGCCGTTCCTCGATGATAATCGGCATAGCCGGCCCGCACCTCAATGACCTTGATACCGTCAACAGTGGATTCGCGCCACCATCCGCCTGACCACGGGTGCTGCTGATTGGCTGCTGTCACTATCGTCACTTGATGGCCTTGACAGACGAAAAAACGGGCAAACTCGTATGACCGTGTGCCCCCTACCCCAGAGCGGGTTGTAAAGTATTGATGCAGATAGAGGATGTGCATTGGGTTACACCTCGATCTCGCGTACCACGTGACGTAACTTTCCGGCCCGTGTCCGTGGCAGGCGCTCGACTAGTTCCCACTCGATCTGCATAGTTGGGCCAAGATAGCGACGAGCCACTTCGATGACGGCTGTCATTGAAGCGGGTACAAAATCGGCTGCCGGTACGACACGAATGACGATACGATCACGGGCAACCTGAGCAATCTGGCTCTCTTTGATTCCTATTCCCGGTTTAGTTACATGACTGAGCCGACCGATCCAACGCCCATCTGGTGTCTTAATCCGGTCATCGATGCGACCTTCAATCGCTACCCACGAAGGGTTATGCCGACCACAGGGGCAATCGTCGGCTGCCAGCGTTGCCAGATCACCGGTTTGATAGCGGATGAACGGTGTTCCTGAGCTGGCAAAGCTCGTGACGATGATCTGACCGGTTTCACCCGGTGCAACCGGACGACCATCGTCATCGACGACTTCAGCGATCGCAGCCCGGCTCAGAATATGATACCGGCGATGTTCGCACTGCCAGGCAATCTGACCAACTTCACCGGTGCCGTAGGTTTGCACAACCGGACAGCCAAACGCCCGTTCAACCACCATCTGTTGTTCGATGCTGATTCCCTCGCTGTCGGTAATGATTGCACGCAACGTCGGCGGACGATCTCCAGTCTCTAGCAGATACGTTGCCAGCAAATGCCACGCTGTCGGGTAGCCGGTACCGTAGATCACTCCGCTCTCACGTAACACCCGTATGTAATGCGGGTAAAACTCTGGGGCCAGGTGATAAGCCGAACATTGCAACTGGTGGTAGAGATCAATCCATATCCAAAACGGGGGCTGAGAACGGGTATAGGGAGCGACATACGCACCAGAAAAGCGAGCACGTGGCAGACCAAATTGGCATCCCAATGTTGCCAGCATGGCATCGGCCGGCGCCTGGTGATTGCGCGTTGCCTCACGGTCGAGGTAGAAGGTCAAGGGAGTACCGGTTGAGCCACTAGTCTTACGCGGCCAGAGCGTGCGGCGGTCGAGGTCATCGGCTACCAGAGCAAGTGGATTTTGCCGGATCTGCTCTTTGTGCAACATCGGGATGTTCGACAAGTCGGCCAGGCTGGTCAGTGGTTGATCGGGCAGGATGTCACGATAAAATGGTACTCGCCGACGCACTGCCGCTAGCAAGCGGTTCAACTGCATCAGTTGCCAGTTCTCTTGTTCGTCACGCGAGCGATAGTACCAGGATGGATCGTGCGAGGCGACCAATTGCCGATAATCGCCATGGCGACGAAACCATTCACGACGTACTGCTTCGGCGTTCACCAAAATCCGCTGCAACCAGTGCGGTGAGTGATCATAGATTTGCTGTTGCGAGGGGAAGACAAAGCGACGCATCATAAGACCTCGAAACCAACAGGGTGAACCCCTATTGCACGCAGACGGCGAACCAATTCCGGATCGCGAAAGACTTCGTACTCACGTACACGCGATTCGGTCAGACTACCAAAAAGATCGGTAACGACCCCCGTTGCCGGATGTATCACCAGCTCAGCCGGAGCATTCTTTGGCCAGGGCACCCGTAGCACGATTTGTTCGACAGCCGCCTTTCCCGGCCCATACCCTGGCGTACTGACCACGCCGGCCGGCATTCGTATCCCCTGCCTGGCTGCGGTGGTGGCCCAGTGGGCAATCACCTGCCCCTTAAGCCAGTACAGGGGATTGCGCAGGTAGTATTGCACGGCCGAGCCGTAACGCGGTGTCGTGATCCGACGATGTGAACGCATCGCTACGATGCCAAGCCGTCGGGCCAAATCGACTATCAGTTCAAATAGACCGGGCAACACGTGAACATTTTGATGGGTGTTCCAGAACACTGGTTGGCCGGCCAAAGCTACAAACCGTTCGTACTGTGTCTGTAATTCAAGCTGTATATGGGCAGGCGAAATGCGACGGGTTAGCCAGCGACGCCGAAATTCTGGTGCTGACCAGAATTGTCCATCAGGCGCAACCAGATCGGCGACGTAAGATGGTGGTGTGGCTGGCTTGCCCAGGGTTAGTGTCCAGTGGATGCCAATCGAGGCCTGGGGAACGTTTTTCCATAAATGGCTCAGATCGGCATAAGCTGGCATATTGGTCATTACGCAGGTTGCACGCAGGGCGCCTGCGGCAAGGCATTCTTCGATAGCCCGATTCACTTCAGGGCACATTCCGTAATCGTCTGCCGTAATGATCAGTTGGTGGGTCGTACCATTGTGCTTCATAGGAGTTCTGCGTATAACGCTAACAAATGTTGTGACTCGCGTTGCCAGTTAAACCGGTTGATCACCCGTGCGCGTCCTTCGGCCCCCATAGTTCGTCGTAACTCCGGATGATCGAGCAGGTGAATGATCGCTTCGGCATACGCTTCGCTATCATTGGCGGGTACCATAAACGCACACCGACCATCACCGACAAATGGTCGGCTCGGTGGCAGATCACTCAATATGACCGGCATTTCCAGGGCCATGAATTCAAACAGTTTTGTCGGGATGTTATGCTGAAACTTAGGTAAATCGGGGAGGGGAATAAATCCAATCCGCCCCTGACGCACACGAGCTGCTACCTGATCGTGGGGGATCGGGTGAGGGTCAATCACAATATCTTCTTGAAGACCACGTCGTGCCAGCTCGGCTTGTGCCCAGGCTATGTCGGGGCACTTCCCGAAAAAGAGCCATCGCGCCCGTCGGCCCCGGCGTCGAAGCGCTTCAGCGACGGCAAAGGTCGTTTCAAGATGATAACGCGGAATCGTTCCGTGGTAGACCAGATCAAACGGTGCATCATCTGCTGGTGGTGACTGATTCAAGAACAGATCGAGTTGCGGAAAATTGTGCACGACCACCACTCGTCGGGCACGGAATTGACGTAAGTAGAGATCGGCAACCCCCTGATCGGCAGTGATGATCGCGTCAAACGTTCGGGCAGCCAGGTGTTCAAGCGTCGCCATGCCAAGCTCTAGCCCGCCTCGCAACAGCGAGTTGAGATAGTGCTTTTGGCGAAGATAAGCGATATTATTTTCGTGGCAATCGAAAATTACTCGCCGCCGCGTTGTTGCCTTTAACCATAATCCGAGAGGAATCAGCTCGGGATCGTGCAGGTGGTAGAGATCGGCCTGCAACTGGCGAGCGAGGGTCGCCGCCCGCCGTATGCGCTGCCAGCGACGATTCAGTGCTAACCCCAAACGTTGCTCACCTATCATGCCTACGCTATGCAAATGTACTGCATGCCGCTTGAGTTCAGCTACCGGCAACGGTGTCAGCAGATGTGTCTCGTAACCAGACGCCGCCAGACTAACACATTCGCGGTAGAAGATACGTTGATCGAATGGCGGATGAACGGTTGAGATATGAACGACCCGATACGGTCGTGCTATAGTCCGCTGAGCCGGGCGCGCCATCGTTCGGGTAGCAGCGGGATCATCGGGTAAATAAGCGTGCGGTTGAGACATCGCATCCCTCCAAAGATGCTCGCGTAGAGACGCAATTCCCACGGCGCGTACACCGTCGCCAATGCACGCGCACGCTCGGCTTCACGGCGCGGTGAAGGACGGCTACTAATGCCACCACCATCAAAAATTGCTACTTCCTGTGCAAGGTGCTGATACCGAACACGGCGTCGGAGCACCATATCAAGCAGGTAGGCGTAATCGGCCAGGATGCGGTAATCGGTGGTGAATGGCTGCTCGAGATAAATTTCCCGACGTACAAACCAGACCTGCTGACAGATCATTTTGCGATACAGCCAGAAACGGTTCAGGCGGTTGGGATAGCGGATCAAGCGTCCGCTTCCGTTGCTGCCGGCACCGAGATAGGGATGGTTCACCAGGGAACGAACATCACCGTACAGAAAATCTGGTTCGTTGTAGCGTTCGATGGCCGTCGCCACGTCACGCAAGACATTCGGCCCCGCAAAGCGATCACCAGCATTGAGAAAACAGATGTAACGTCCAGAAGCGTGCGCAACACCTTGATTCATCGCATCGTAGATACCTGTATCCGGTGCAACGATGACGCGAACCCCCAACTCGGTCAGTCGTTCTGCTGTGCCGTCGGTTGAACAACCATCTTTTACCAGATACTCAACCGTCGCACCATCTTGTGACAGCACATTTTGCGCTGTTGCTACCGCATCATCGGCACAATTGAGCGTAACGGTAATAACACTAAACAACGGCTGATTCACCCCATATCTCCTGAACGGATCGATTGTTGATAACGGGCAAGCTGTTCTTGATAACGGCGACGGTGTTCTGGAATGAACTTACGTTGTAAGGCTAGCGGTAAGTACTTGATCAGCGCTGGAGGAGTCTGTTCACGCACCAATTGCACCAATCGCTGACGGTGACGCCACCACAGCAGATAGATCAAATGTTCTCGCCATGCCCGCAATCGCTCTTGACGCGCAGCCGCTCGCACCATCGCAGCGTAACGCGGATCGGCCAGTAACCGCTCAATATCATCAGTTCGTCGCATGTCGACTGTGATCCGACCTGCGGCTAGATCGGCACGCAATGCCTCGATCTGCGTTGGGTGTTGACCCTGAAAGCGGGTAAGCCAATTGCGTGTACCGTACTGATCCATAATCTGCAACCCGTTTTGCAAATTGACTTCGTGCAACAAAGCCAGATTCTTCTGTAACCGACCACGTTCCCGTTCCCAGGGCTGATTTTGATAGTAGGCGCCTTTTACCGCAAACTGGTGTGGAAAGACCATGTAGTAATGGTACATCCGCACACCCAGCGCATCGGCGTAGCGCATTCGTCGGCGCGTCACCTCTCGGCCCCGTTCGTCAACAATGGTCGGCGGGCGATGGCTATCGTAGCGATACCCTGGCCGCCAGCGGAAGACGCGCCGATACCGGCCCCACGGTTCGCCCTGGTACTGCCGATTCCAGAACAAACCACCATCGGCAAGGTAATCGAAGCCACCCCAAAAGTGGTATGCCCGAAAGCAGAGGCATGTCGTGTCAGGATGCTGTTGCAAGAAATCAATCACCCGTTCTATATCCGTCGGATGATAAAACTCATCGACATCAACTTGCCATAACCAGTCACCTGTGGCCCGTTCGGCATACGCACGGCTCTGTTCATCTTTCTCACCCGGCCAGAAGCCGTCTCGATGCCCGCACATCTCAGCAGTGACGATCACCAATTTGTTGTCAGGGTCTTCTTCAGCTTTAAAACGGTAGAGTGCCTGCAAGGTGCCATCCAGCGAGTGCCCGTCGGCGGTTGCGGCATGGGCAGCACGCGGACTGGCTCCCTCGGCAACGATGATCTGGTGCGCATAGGGGTAGATTGCGCGCAGGTTGTAACGCAGAAACGGCTCGCCGTTCAGCACAATCATGCCAAATGTGATTCGTGCCTTGCTCATTGCTGTACTCCTGCGGCAATGGTTTGCAGCCGTGTACGTGCTGGTAATGGTAAGGGTTTTCGGGTGGGAATCATTACCACCCCCGTACTGAGTGCCCACACTGCCCAGAGTGGCCAGTGTAGATGCGCGGTTGACATCGTATTTCCAGAAGCCTGACCGTGAACAACTGCAAAGACAAAGAGGGCAAAGAAGACCACTCGCCAGACGGCGCGATCATCAGTCGGGGTTTGTACCCACACCGCTGGCAATCGGCGGAGTGCCCATATTAGATAGCCGATCAGAAAGCTCATGCCAACCAGCCCCTGATCGGCGAGGGTACCGATAAAGATATTGTGTGACCAGAGTTTTTGTTCAAATCCCCAGCCCCATACCGGCGAAGCGAGAAAGTAGTTCCAGCCGATCAGCCACAGCCCGCCCCGATCTTCAAAGATGTTGAACGATTCGCCAAGGTCACTCTCTCCTTCACGCACAACCAGGTGGGGAGCCACCTGATAGATCAGGATCACAATGATGACAATAGCAGCGATTGCCAGTGGCACCCGCCATGGTTTCTTTCCTTGCCGCGTCAATGCCCACGTAAAGATTAGCGCCGCAGCTATTCCCGCTCCACTCAATGACTGACGGGCGCCGGTGAGAAAAATGCCGTAGCCACAAAAGAGTGCGAGCGTAAGAATTGCTGCCATTGACCACAAGCGACGGGCCTGTAAGAACAGACCTATCCCCAACAGGAATGCGATGCTCAGGTGATGTGAGAAATAGTTATATTCACGAATGCCTAGATTACGGTAAGGAAGAGAGGAAAGGCCCGGATCGCTCAACAGATAGCTGAGAGGTACATCGATAAAACGTAGTGCTGCGTACAGACCATAAGCACTGGTAAGGAGATACGTGATCGCAAATCGTCGAGCTGTTGCTGCGTCGCGCATCGCAATCAGCATGACAAGCGAAGCCACGATGATGAAGAGGATTAATGGACGGGCAACTGACATCTTGTTTGGCAAATCAAACTGGAAGAGGATGCACAGCGCCCATCCCCACCATAGTGCCATCCAGGGCAGTATCCACGTGTCGGTTGCCGGTACGATCTGCCGGGTTGTTGCATCAAGTCGTTGCGGTAACAACGACCATTGCCGCACCACATGCAAATATCGGATGAGAGCTAGCACAATCATTGCGAGCAGCGGCCAGGTCGCTGCACTCGGCCCGACAAAGACTGTTCGCGTCCATAAAGAGACCGACAGATAGATCGCTAACGGAATCTCTGGTCGACCACGCCAGACCGCATAAAAACACACCAGTCCGAGCACGGCTAATTCGAGCGGGTTGAGGATGATCGGCCCGGTAACAATCATCGTGTCCTCTTCCTAGCATTCAATGCCATAAGCGTGATAAAGCCGATTGCGAAAACTAGCGTGTTTTTGCCAGAGCCACCAGACCACCCGCAACCCTGCATAGCGATAAGCATCCATTGGTTGGGCATAACGACGCTGTAACAGCGCATGTTCTCGTTGCCAGACGGTCTGTAAGGTGGCAGTTTTGGCCTCTTCGTGCAGACGAAAATCACCCAACGGCGGCCCAGGGATACGGCGGCTGGGGCCAGCACTACTCAGGCGAATGAACAGGTCACGATCCATACAGAAGCGCAATCGTCGATCAATACCTCCCACCTTTTCGTAAACACTGCGCCGCCAGAAACACCCTTGCTGGGGCCAGCGGTGTACACCCAACTGAGCAGTCAGCGTTGCATTAGGCGGTAAAGCGAAGATACGAGCCGTCACTCGTCCGTTAGCGTCGATAAAGTTCACATCACCATTCGCGAAGGCCAGCCAGGGCCGACGGGCAAAGAAGCGACCGACACGCTGTAATGCACTAGGCTGTAACCGGTCATCCGAATTGATCCAGGCCAGAATCTCCCCGGTTGCACGGGCAAAGCCATCGGCCAGTGCCGCTGACTGACCTCCGTCAGGTTGTGACTGCCAGGAGCTGAGCCATGGGGCGTAGCGTTGAATAATCTCGACGCTGCCGTCTCGACTACCGCCATCCATGACGATATACTCAAGATTCGGATAGCCCTGTAACAACACCGAACGGATCGCTTCTTCAAGATAAGCCGCCTGCTGGTACGAAGGAGTGACAATCGTAATGCGTGGCCACTGCCGACCATCTGGTAAGGTGGGTGCTGCCGGTGGCGTAGCCACTGTCCAGGGCCAACCGACTCGATCGGGTGGAGGTGGTGGCAGGTCAGAAATTGTTGGTAACGAACGAGATACTACCGACATATCAGTGTGCCTCACCGACTGCACGCATTGTGGCTACCGGCTCACGATGAGCACGGTACCAATCGATAGTAGCCCGTAGACCCTCGCTAAAGGTTGTCTCGGCCCGGAAACCAAACCGCTTCCACGCTCGGCTCACGTCTAACTTGCGTCGTGGCTGACCGTTTGGCTTGGTTGTATCCCACACAATCCGACCGCGAAATCCCGTCAGATCGGCGATAAGCATGACCAGATCGCGAATGCTAATCTCGAAGCTGCTACCAATATTCACCGGATCAGGATCGTTGTAGCGTTCGGTTGCCAGCAGAATGCCTTCGGCGGCATCAGCGGCGTAAATAAACTCGCGGGTTGGGGAACCATCACCCCAGACGATAATCTCATCGTCGCCACGCTCAGTTGCCTCGATACACTTCCGAATCAACGCTGGAATCACGTGTGAGGTTTCCAGATCGAAGTTATCACGTGGGCCGTAGAGATTCACCGGTAGCAAAAAGATAGAGTTGAAGCCGTACTGTTGGCGATACGCTTCGCCTTGCACGAGCAGCATCTTTTTAGCCAGTCCGTAAGGTGCATTTGTCTCCTCCGGGTAGCCGTTCCAGAGATCGTCTTCTTTGAACGGTACCGGTGTATGCTTAGGATAAGCACAAACCGTTCCGATCGTGACAAACTTTTTCACTCCGAACTGCCAGCTCTCGTGCAGCAACTGAACTCCCATCATGAGGTTATCGTAGAAAAACTCTGCCGGATGGTCACGATTAGCGCCGATACCACCTACTCGTGCGGCCATGTGGATAACAATATCTGGCCGGGCATCGTGCAAGAGCTGGCGGATCGCCTCGCGTTGGCGCAAGTCGTAGACCCGTGAACGTGGGACAACGACCCGACGTGCACCGCGTTCGTGGAGCTTTTCAACCACGTAGGAACCGAGGAAGCCGGCCCCACCGGTAACCACGACACATTTATCCTGCCAGAACTGATGGCTATCAGGCCAGGGACGTTGATCGAGTTGCATAGGTACCTCACGCAGCGGGGATTACTGAATGATAAACTGAGCGTTGCGATACTGACTGTCGAGTGCATCTTTGATGACACCCTTGAGCAATACACCGGCTACCTCGCGAATGCCCTGTTCGACACTGATCCGTGGTCGAAAGCCAAGCCGCTCGCGAATCTTGGCAAACGACACCCGAATATCACGCATATCGCCACCGAAGGTCAGGTCTTTGTATTCAACAACCGTTCCTTCAACGTGACGTTGGACCAGGGCTACAATCTCATCTTTGGTGTAGTTACCTTCGTCACCACCGACATTGAAAATCTCGCGATTCACAGTCGCTTGCGGTGCTTCTAAACCAAGCAAAATTGCATCACACACATCACGCACATGCACGAACGAACGTGCGTACCCTCGCTGATAAATGATCAATTTACGGCGCGTAATCGCTTCAAGGACAAACTGATTGATTATCAGATCGAAACGGGTGCGTGGTGATACGCCAAACAGGGTCGCGAAGCGGAAGAGGATCGGCGTTGTCACTGAACCGGTCGTTTGATCGCGTAAATATTGCTCAGCGGCAATTTTCGTTTCGGCGTAGAGTGATTGTGGATTCAGTGGCGATTCTTCGGTTACCGGCGACCCGTCAGGCGAGAGGCCGTAATTGCTGTAGGTCGAGGCAAAAATGAATCGTTCAACTCGTCCGGCATCGGCAGCCGCGAAGACTCGCTTCGTTCCTTCAAAGTTATAGCGCCAGGCCACCTGCGGCCCTACCATCTGACAGGCTGGGAAGCCAACAATTGCCGCTAAATGAATAACCGCATCGAAGTGTGTTGCCGGTAAATCACCGACTGCAATACCTTCGACACTGGCGCGCAAGGTTGCCGGATCGCAAATGTCTCCCTTAGCAAAGCGGAATCGTGGGTGGTACCAGTATCCCAAGAGTGAAGTACCGCCAAAAAGAAGGTCATCGACAACTGTAACCGACCATCCCTGGTTTAAGAGTACACCGGTCAACAGTGAGCCGATATAGCCAGCACCACCAGTGATGAGCGCATGGGGGGTTCTTGTGTCCGTCATTCGTTACCTCCTTTAGGATGGTTATTTACTGGTTGCAAAGACGACCTGAGCGTTCATGTTCCACCGGAGACGTTGATCCCAACTGTCAGGGATAATCCGTACCGTGTAAGTCGTGCCGATGCCTGTCTCTAAACCGACCGGTTCGATATACTTCACCCTGCCGCTCAGGAGCACATCGGGCAAGGCAATAAACTTGATTGTCACCGGATCATTTTCTTGTACCAGACTGACGTGTAACTCGCTCAGGTTGGTCACCACAATTTGCCACTGATCGAGGGTTGCCAGGGTGATCACCCGTTGATTGGCCTCAACCGTTTGGCCTGGTTGTACATTCACGGTGACAACGGTGGCATCAATCGGTGCCCTGATTTGGTAGCGCTCGCGATTGAGTTCGGCTCGTCGTAGCTCAATCTCGGCTCGTTCAATACGGGCCTGGGCAATCGCAAGTTGGGCACTGGTCGGGTCGGCGGTCAGACGAGCCAAATCGGCTTCTGCCTTACGCAACTCCGCCTCGTATACCGCTACTTCGTTGGGATGGTTGATCGTTAATTGTGCTAGGCGGGCCTGAGCCTGCAAAATGCGCTTTTCGGCAGCCGCGATCTGATCAGGTGTCGCCGGACGTAATGCGTCAGCCAACAGCGCTTCCGACTGTTCTACCTCAGCCCGGTAAGCTGCGATTTCGCTGAACTCGTTTTGACGGACTGTTTCCAGGGCTACTCGTGCTTCCTGTAATCGGCGTTCAGCATTTTCGACGGCTCGCAGCAGGCGTGTCTCATTGTCAATTTGAGCCTGGGTTAGTTGACCACCACCAGCAACAATCTGCTGATTCGTCCAGGCGACTCGCGAATAGTCGTCTTGGGCATTGCGTAACTCATTCGCCAGCCGCTCAATCTGTGATTCGAGCTGCGTCTTTTCACCGGCCAGCGTGTTAATGCGAGTTTGCAGACGGGCCTTGTTCTCGGCTATCGCAGCTTCTAATCGGGCACGATCTTCAGGTGTGATGCCCTTTTGCAAACGCTCTAACACAGCGCGTGCCTCACGCAATTCGGCCTGAACAGCGGCTATATCACTCTGAGTCACGTTTGTTTGGGCATCGGCCAGACGTGCCCGTGCTCGCTCGATTTCAGCCTCGGCTTGTGCGATCTGCTCTGGAGTTGCCCCACTACGTAACTGCTCGTAATTCGCCTGGGCCTCCGCAAGCGCAACTTTTGCCTCAGCAATCGTGAGATTCAATAAACGCACATCGAGACTAGCCATCACGTCGCCAGCGCGCACCCGATCACCTGGTCGTACCAACACTTCACTGACCGATCCACCATTAACAAAGCTGAGATCGATCACGGTCATCGGTTGGACACGCCCATGCGCAATCAAGGTTCCATCCACAATTGCTGGGGCGGTAGAAGGTGATTCAGTCGACGTTGACGCTGATGTTGGTGCCACGACAGTCGGTGCTGGTTCTGTATCTGGTGTTACTTGCTGAGCGCATCCGCTCAAGATCAACCCCAGCGCTGTGATGACAATGAGCCAAAAGCGTGGCATGGTTCAATCTCCTGCATCACCAACGATCTCACTCCGGTTGGCAACTACCACAGGAGTAGCCGGTTGGGTTGGTCGCATATTGGGAAGGAACAGACGACGTCGGCGTCTGGCAACTCCATTGAGCACAATACCCAGGCAGGCAATTTGAGTCTGGCGTAAGAGTTCGAGCATCTGGCGCAGACGATCTTCTGTCGTTTGACCAGAACGCACAACCGCTAGCGTGGTATCTACCGACCGCAAGAGCAATGTTGTATCAGCAAAGATCAGCAACGGCGCGGTGTCAATAATGATAACCTCGGCATACTGCCGTAGCGCCTTTAAAGTCTTGTCCAGGTGGTGACTCCCCAATAACTGAGCCGGTAGACCGGCGACGTTCCCGGCTGTAAGCAGGTAAAGGTTCGATTGAGCGGTTATGCGCAGAAACGGCTCAATAGCCTGAGCTGTGCCGCTAAGTAAATTGGCGAAACCGCCCTGGTTGGGGATGTCGAACAGTGTATGTAACGTTGGCGCACGGAGATTCGCATCAACCAACAGTACCCGCCGTCCGGTTTGGGCCAGCCCTACCGCCAGGTTAGCCGCCGTCAGACTACGACCTTCGCCGCTGTCGGCACTGATGACGGCGATCACGTGTGGACGTTCATCGGCAGGTAATGTATCGAGGTACAGCCGGAACATTCTGTAGGATTCTGCATCGAGTGAAGTAGGGTCATGTAACGTGACTAGTTGCGCAGTTGGTGTTGTGCCTTTGAGTTTCCCAACCGTCAGCAATGGGCGTCCCCCACCACGGCGGTCGAGATCGTTTTCGTCGCGGATCCGGGTATTGAAATAGTCATACAGAAAGCCAATGACAATTGCGATCAAAACCGCAATGAATGCGCTGAGGATCATATTGCGGGTGTAATCAGGACTGACCGGAGTACGTTTGGCATACGCCGGATCAACGACGATAAGTGTGGATGCTTGTGCATAGGGGTTATCAAGCAAATCATGTTCCAGAGCCTGGAATGAAGCTACAATTGCATCGGCTAACTTGATAGCCCGTTGCCGATCAGTATCGCGCACTGAAAGGAGGAACAGTTCAGTCTTACCAACCTCTTTAGTACTGCTACGAACTGCCAATTGTGCAGGTGTTACTCCTTCCACCATTCCCGCAGCCCGTTCGAGCACTGGCCGAACTAAAAGCAATTCTCGTACCGTTAGAGCGTAACGTTCACGGGCCCGTAAATCTTCGAGAGTTGGTGAAGGACGGGCGAAGATGCCCTGATCCTGATTGACCATCAGCATTGTTGAGGCTTCGTATAACCTTGGCTGCGTTTGTGAATAGGCGTAGCCGATACCAACACCAACTAATGCGAACAACGTGATTAACCACGCCCAACGCCACGCGAAAAGAAGATAGTTCTTGAGTTCCAAATGTCCCTCCACGTTATGAGACCGCTTGATAGTGGCCTTGCAAATATGTTTTGGTCTGTAAGCGTGGATGCGTGTCTGGAAGAGGCGACAGACCTTGCTTTAGTATTGTATAGACACCGAACCATATCGCACAATAGTTGTAACCGGGACACGTGACATTGTAATGTCATGGGTAAGAAATCGCTATGACAAAACGTTCATAACCTGCGCCGCTGATCACAACCTCACTCCCTGTAAAGGCGGTTCGCGAACCGCTCCTGCTTTGACAACGGGATGTTTCAGATAGGCTTTCAGGGGTCTGTGACTGCCGCCTGTTGTCTTACCACTGATGCCCGTCACCACACGGTAGGGGGACCAAGTTCGCTGCTGCGGGCCGGATGCCCGCGCACTTAGTGCCTATTCGGAATACTCTGTCGCAGAAGAAGATCGGTTGGGGCACAGCGCACCTGTGCCCGTACATCCAGGTTTCATCCGCCGTACCGTGAGACGATTATTCGGATAGGCTCTAAATGTCTTATCCGTGAAGTGACTATGTTGCTGAAACACGCTCAGCAGTAACCTGATGGTAGAGTTCTAGATAGCGCTGTGCCTGTATGTCCTGGCGGTATTCGGCTACGGCTATTGAACGACACCGACGCCTCATATACAAACGCTCATCAGGGTTGTCTAAGAGACGCTGTATCGCTGCACGGAGGGCGTCAACATCACCGACCGGTGCTAGCCAGCCGGTTTGTCCAGGCCGCACAAGCTCGCTTATCCCACCGGTATCAAAACCCACGACCGGTGTGCCACACGCCAGCGCTTCCAGTACTGTACCCGGCATATTATCTTGCAGCGAGGGGATGACAAAAAGATCAGCAGCGCTATAGACGAGGGCCAGGCGTGTATCATCGTTAATCACGCCGAGGGGATGGTGCGCAATCGCTGCTGCGATTGGTGGTGGATTTCGACCGATTGAAACAAGGAGCAGATTCGGTGCATCACTCTTGCTGGCCAGAGCTGCGGTTAACTCAGCAAAACCTTTTCGCCGGTTGTTTACCGACATTGCCACGAAGAGCACAATGCGCGCCTGTTGTGGCAAACCCAGTGTTGCCCGTGCGTAAGCCTGGTCGTAGGGCATAAAAACCGTTGTATCAAGGCCGTTAGGAATGATGTGTACTGGCAACTGACCAAACAGCGAACTCCGCTGTACTTCGGTTGCCATCCAGCGGTTGAGAGCTACAATGTGTAGTCGGCCTGGTGGTACTGCGGCCAGGGCATCCCGTTTACGTACCCAAATCTGGCGCGAAAGGTCGTGTTCGTTTTGTGAACCAAGCTGTGGACACGATCCACAAGCTGCCGTATAACGATCGCAACCCTCGTCGTAATGACATCCTCCCGTGAATGGTTGCTGATCGGATAATCGCCAGACAATCGGTACACGGCGCGGTACAGTACGAAAGAATGTGGTGTAGTCAACAAACCCGGCTACCCAGTGCAAATTGACAACATCACACGGCGGCAATGCCCGTACCAACTCTGCGCCATAACGACTGCGATCATCGCTGAATGGCTCAAGCCCTGCCGGACGTGTCTGCTGATAGGGTTGCATTGCCCGCCGGATGCGCCAGCTCCGCCAGCTTCGTTGTAACTTCGTGATCAGGTTGGTTGCGGCGGGGATTGCCTGCACAGTTGGGTCATCGCTCCGTCGGTTTACCACCAGCATACGCGATTGGCAACCTATTGCCAGCAACGCCCGGTGGAGACGGTATGCAGCTCGTGCTGCTCCACCGCTAATATCGTTAGTGCTGAGATGCACAACCCGCATACGCTCACCGCATTGCCAGACGCCGACGCGCTAATGGCCCAATTGCCGGTAATGAATAGAACATTTCCGGCAATGCCCGTCGATAGTAGGCCGGGATAAACGGCAGGGCAAAACCGGCTTTCAACCAATCAATGTACCGTTCCCGCCCCCGATAGAGTTGACGCCAGCGTCCGTAATACGTCGTCCAGATCACGTGCGTAATGGCCTCACGGCAGACGACCCAGTCTTGTGGATGCTGTTGGGCATACGCCCGTAATACCGGATGTTGGTCAAGAAATGCGAGAAACTGGCGTGAAGCACGGGCCAGGCTCTGGACACCAACCGATTTCCCGAAGCTGGTATCGTAAATCCGGTGTCGGAAAATCGCATCATCGCAATAGATAATACTCCGGTTGATGCTCAGTACCACGAGCAGGGCATTATCCACACCATTTCCACCATCGAAATCAGGATACCCGCCAACTGCCCGTAGATCAGCCGTGCGCGCCAGATTGGTTGTGAAGCAAACAAACTTGTGTTGGTTATACCCCCATCGGCGAATCCAGTCTGGACCACTCATCAGTCGCGGCGGCAGTGGGCGGTCGGCAGTTGAGCCGATGACCTGGTTCTGTTCATCGATCACTTCTACTCGTGAGATGACTGCTGCCGCGTCGGAATGGGTTTCAAACGCCCTGACCATTGCCGTAATGTAGCCGGGAGCCAGCTCGTCATCATCGCTCAACAGGATGAAGTAATGACCCGTTGCTGCTGCCAATAATTGATTAAAGTGTGGCACGATAGGCACGGAAGTTTCGTTTTGGCGGAAGACGAAAGGACGCGGATAGTTCGCTCGCACCAGATTGATAACCGCATCACCGTTACAACCGTTGTCAGAGACGATGAGTTCAATCGCCGGATAGTCCTGAGCCGCTACCGATTGAATTGCCTGCGCAACGTATGTCAGACGTTTATAGACCGGGATCGCTACCGTTACCGTCGCTCCCATGCTTCACCTCGGGTAATCAATATCTTGGGCGGTACGTTCACGGATAATCCGCGCCGGTACACCCACCGCGATGACGCCGGCCGGCAGGCTGCGCGTAACGACACTGCCGGCGCCAACTACCGTACCGGTACCAATCGTCACACCTGATAGCACCACCACACCGTAGCCTAGCCAGACATCATCCTCAAGCACAATTGGTCCGCGACTGGTCAGCGGTTGATTGTGAATGGGTTGACCGGCAGCGGTACCGTGATCGTAGGGGTAAAATGCGCATTGGGGGGCAATCTGACATCTACGCCCGATAATGATCTGTTCAACATACGCCGATAATTGACAGTGTGGCTGGATCCCGGTTCGTTCGCCGATGGTCAGGCTCCCACCACGACCACATTCAATGATCGTATCCCGATGTAACTCAACGAAGTCACCGAGTTCGATCTGACCACCATCGTGACGCTGGTATATGACAACACCATCGCCGATAAAGGTATGGCGACCGCGTTTGATGCGGCGACCACTGATCTGGGCCGATGGCGCAATGTATCCCTGAGCGTAGCGATGAGCCAGTGCGACACGTGCCTTGTAAGGTGCATACGGCCAGGCAGCCAGCCAGGTTGCTACTTTCCCCCGTCGATCAGGCCCGGCCCATCGCATCCACACATCAGTCCAAAGTTGTAGTAATTTTTGCCGCATACCGGTTCTCAAAGTTCCCATCAAGAGATGGTCTGCATGCACAGATAGCGAAAGATTCGGTGCCAGTGTCTCTGGCAGTTGCGCTGGTTCATCGAATGCGGTGCGTGTTGCTCGCTACACGCTCACGACACCCGATCACCGTATCCGGCAGCGATCATGCCCGCACGATGGTATTGCCAGAACAGCTCTTCATCAGCCGGTGAAAAGAGGTTTCGCCAATCACCAGAGCCACCTTTGCGGACAAACAGTGGTGTTTCTGCTCCCTGAGCAGCTTTTTCTTTGGCTCGCATGCGCTCAAACGATGAAGCTGCGACTGCGGCAGCGATCTGTTCCTCGCTTGCCTGCAAGTGACAGAAATCGAGAATACGACGCAACTGCCCGGCTGTATCGGCGTAGAGATCCTCGTACCTCACGACGAGCAACTTACAGTCGCTGTTGAGCCAACCCAGCACGTGATCCGACCAACGTCCCCAGTAAGTTTCACCGACGATAATCTCACGCAGACTAACCGGTTTACCGGATCGTCGGTTACGCCAGTGGTAAAACGAGGTCATTGCATCACGGCCATCACGCACAATGTAGATCGCACGGCGAAAGATTGGTCGGTAATGCAGATGAGTCTTCACGAAGCGCGGCCGCATCTGGTTGAACGGTGTAGTCGGATCGGCCATGTATGCCAGATCGCCTTTGATATGGCTATCGGGGACATAGCGGCCAAATCCCTGCAACTCCAGTTCTCTGCCGGCAAGGAGATTGGCTAGTAAGAATCGTACCCACGTATTGCCCGATTTGGGAAACGAGGCCAGGTAGTAGAAATCGGGTTGTGGTCTAAAACCGAGATCGGCATGCGGGCCTTTCAACCACTGACGTAGCATGCGCCGTACTTTCGTGAAGACAGTGCTCATTTATGCCTCCAGAAATCCCTTCTCTTCCAGATACCGAATGATTTTGCGCGCATTCTCTTCTGGGGTCACATCGATTGTAGATAAGGTCAATTCAGGGTTTACCGGTGGTTCATACGGATCATCGATACCGGTAAATCCGCGTATTTCGCCACGCCGGGCCTTGGCGTAGAGACCCTTGACATCCCGTTGCTCACATACTTCGAGCGGTGTGTTAACAAAAACCTCAATGAATTGATCACTGCCAATCATCGCTCGACATTCGTTACGAGCGGCCCGATACGGACTAACCGCTGCGCAAATCACGGCACCACCGGCTTTTACCACAGCGCTGGCGACAAAACCAATGCGTAAGATGTTGGTATCACGATCTTCGCGTGAAAAACCTAACCCTTTCGAGAGATGGGTACGGACAACGTCTCCGTCAAGAACGGTTGGTGTTCGACCACGCTCGAGCAACAACACATTGAGAATGGCAGCAATGGTTGACTTACCGGCGCCGCTCAGACCGGTGAACCAGACACAAAAGCCCTGGCGGTGTCGTGGTGGGTACATCTGCCGCAGAATCTCTGCCGTCTCTGGACGTGTAAACCATTCTGGCAACAAACGTCCTTTAGCCAGGTACTCATCACGCACTTGCGAACCGGAAATAGTTGCAATTTCAGCTCCGGGTGGAACTTCATCAATCGGTACGTAGCGACCTTCACGTTTGAGATAGACAAGCTCGGTGAAGGGGATCATCTTCACCCCGATTTCCGCTGCGTGATGTGCCAACAGCTCTTGTGCTGCATAGGGTTCATAGAACGGTTTTCCGTTACTGTCATTGCCAGGTCCTGCATGGTCGCGGCCAACGATGAAATGATTGGCGCCGTAGTTGCGGCGAATAATCGCGTGCCAGACTGCTTCGCGGGGGCCAGCCATACGCATCGCCAACGGCAGTAAACTTAATAGGGTACGGCCAGGATCGTAATATTTATCGACCAATAGCCGATAGCTGCGCACACGAGTGAAATGATCAACGTCGCCGGGCTTGGTCATCCCTACAACGGGATGGATAAGCAGGCTGCCATCGATCTGCGCGGCGGCGCGCTTAGTGAGTTCTTCGTGAATACGGTGCATCGGGTTGCGGGTTTGAAAGGCCACCACGTTTGGCCGTCCCATCGCCTGTAACAAACGACGGACTTCAGCCGGTGTGCGCCGTAGATCGGTGAAGTCATAGTAGCGCGGCAGATTGAAGACGCGCAAACGGCCAGCGGCATAGAACTTCCCCCAGCGCGCCATTTCGGCTACCAGTGGGTGGCGCGGATCGGTTGTTCCGGATACGGCCAGGGCTTCCCGTTCAGCGTCCCAGCGGTATATTTCACTGACTTCCATAATTGCCAGCGGATTATTGTGCACATCGCGCAAGACGATGCGGTCACTGCCAAAATGACTCTGCTCGACCGGAAGTGTTACCGGTATCGGCCAGAGGGTGCCGTCGGCCAGGCGCATTTCTTCGAGTACTCGCTCGTAATCAGCCCGTCCCATGAAGCCGGTCAGTGGCGAAAAGCCACCGGTGGCGAGGAGTTCCAGATCACACAGACTGCGCATCGAGATTTGTATCGAGGGTAAGTGTGAGGCTTCGGCGAGTAGTTCTTCTCGCTCCTCAGCCGATACAACTAGATTGATCAGGCGACCACCATACGGTGGAATTAGAAACGTGTCATTGTGCATAGAGAGATGTGTCCTTCCTTAAAAACTATTGTTTGCCCGTTACAGCGCCGGACGAAACCATGGTACGCGCACCGGCTTACCGGCGTGGATCAATTCGGGAATAGTAACGAAACGGTATTTGCGGCTCAAGGTGGGGAGTACCATAGCTAACGCTGATACCAGATTGGAACGATCGGCAGCGTTTGGATCACGTGGGTTGACCAGCCGATCATGTAACAGAACAATACTCCCCGGACGTATCTGCTCTACCAGCCGGGTCGCTAATTGCTCTGCCGGTTGGTGTACCCAATCTTCAATGTGGAACGTCCAGGCAACCACTTCATAACCAAAAAGGAGTGTATCGAAACGTGAACCATAAGACTGACCACCATACGGCGGTCGAAACAAGCGTACACGATAGGGCAACAGTACCTGCTGCGTCTGCCACAATTCCTGCCAGCGCCGCCAGCGTTGGGTTTGTGGCATGCGGATGTGGGTGAACGTGTGATTGCCAATCGCGTGCCCCTCAGCTCCGATCCGCCTAACGATGTCGCGGTGCGCAACCGCATGTTTCCCAATCACGAAGAAGGTTGCCCGGGCTTGAGCAACGTTACATAGTTCAAGAATCTGCGACGTATAAACAGGGTGTGGCCCATCGTCAAAAGTCAGGGCAACCAGAGGTTCTGTCGTCTCAACTCGTACCAGTGTTCCGAACAACCGTCGTCCTATCGATGCCAGCAAGCGTCGGAATGACCAAATGCCGGGTGATATGTCCATTTGTGATCGAGATGTCAATGCTTCCTCTTTATCAACGTGGATCGGCAAGATTAAATGGCCAGCGGTGGGCAACGGTATTGCAGACTGCCCTGAAGTAATCCGATCAGCCATGCATTCATTCGTAACCATTCGGCAAACTGCTCACGCTGCCGTATCTTTGTCAGGCGCCCCAACTGACGCAGCCAGCGCCGTGCATATGAGAGCCAGGGCGAGAGTGAACGTTTGCTCTCACCCTGTTGTTGGCTGTAACGACGGGCTAACGCTACGTTGGCAATTGCCCGTTCACGAGTCTGCCGTAACATCCCACGCAGGGTATCGCGATAGCGCACATACACGAGCGCTTCAGGCACAAATGTCAGCGGTACCTGACATTGCAACTGAACACGGAAGCAGTAATCGGTATCCATCAGGCGCGGTAATGTTTCGTCGAAACCGCCAACCTGCTCGTGCAGCTTTCGTTCGATAGCCAGCCCTGAACCACCAGCGTGGGGCAGGTACGGCGGATAACTCACGCACTGTAAACCGTCTGCCTGTGGATTGCGTCGCGTCCGGCTCAGCCATGAATGCTGGTTGAGACGTTCAATATCGAACCGTGAAGCGACAAACGGATACCGGTCGAGAGCCTGACCAATTGCGGCGACCCAGCCAGGGGCGACCACATCATCTGCGTCAACAAATGCCAGCACCGTCCCTCGTGCATGTCGGACGCCCTCGTTGCGAGCGAATGCGCCTCCCCGGCGAGCACCGGCATCGACGATGCGGAGGTTGGGTATTCGCAAGAGAAAATCGGCTGCTACCCGGCGTGAGTCGTCGTGAGAACCGTTATCGGCCACGATAACTTCCCACGGTCGTTCCCACGTTTGATTGGCAAGTGCTGCCAACTGTTCACCCAGGGTTGTGGCAGCGTTATAGCACGGAATGATGATACTGAGCCGAACTTCTCGCTGCACGGTCTCCTCCCCATCACTCATCGTTTGTTATCTGTTATGCCAACCCTGGGTGAATCTATGATGATTGGTCATACGGAATACAGGCTACAATACTGTAATCTTTGCTCGCAATTCACCCTGAATGTGGCGGGTTGCATTGCGAGTATCAACCACTGCCGGAGCCAGGGTTGCAATTCGTTCGTAATCAAAAGTGCTGTGATTGGTGATAATGACTGCACAATCGCACTGTTGCAGCAACTCATCGCTCAGGGGTATTGTTTGCATCCGACGACCATCGTGCAATTCGAACTCTGTGATATGGGGATCGCAGGGAATGACCGTCGCGCCATCGGCTGTCAGCAGGTCATAGACTTTGAAAGCCGGAGACTCGCGGTAATCATTTACATCGGGCTTGTACGCAATCCCTAACAACAGGATTGTGCTGCCGTTCAGCGGTTTGCGGGCACGGTTGAGTGTCCGCACGACCAGATCGTGAACGTGACGGGGCATCTGGCTGTTAATCTCACCGGCCAGCTCGATAAATCGGGTCGTCAAATCATACGCACGTGCTTTCCAGGTCAGATAAAAAGGATCAATCGGAATGCAGTGCCCACCCAAGCCAGGGCCTGGAGTAAACTTCATAAAGCCGTAGGGTTTGGTTGCTGCGGCGTCGATGACCTCCCAAACGTTGATCCCCATTCGATCACAGAGCAGTGCTAATTCATTGACCAACGCAATATTCACGGCCCGAAAGATGTTCTCGAACAGTTTTGTCAACTCGGCTACATCGGGTGAACTTACCGGCACCACACGAGTCGTAATGTAGCCGTAGAAGGCACTGGCTAATTCAGTGCAGGCGGGTGTCACGCCACCCACAACTTTGGGGGTATTTTCGACACTATATCCTTTACTACTCGTCTGACCGGGATCAATCCGTTCTGGTGAAAAGGCCAGGAAAATTTGCTCACCGACGCGCAGTCCAGATCGCTCGATACGGGGCATGACCAGTTCGCGAGTCGTACCAGGATAGGTAGTACTCTCCAGAATGACCAGTTGACCAGGACGAATGCTGGCAGCAATATTCTCACTTGCCGCTTCGACATAACGTATATCCGGATCACGAGTCGCGTTGAGGGGCGTTGGTACGCAGATTACCAGAATATCACACTCACCCATCCGCTTGACATCGGTTGTTGCTTCGATCCGCCCCGACTGACGCAACGCCGCTAGCGCTGCGCTGGAGACATCGCCAATGTAGCTCTCACCTCGGTTGACCTGTGCGACCCGCTCGGCGCTGACATCAAATCCCAAGACTCGAAAACCAACCCGACCGGTACGTTCTGCCAGGGGCAAGCCAACGTAGCCAAGCCCGATCACGCCGATGACTGCGGTGCGCTCGTGAATCCGATTCATCAATTCGTGAAACATGATCTATGATCTCCGTGTTGTAAAGAGAAACGTTGTTCCCGATGGTATTATACGCGAGCGCGACGTTTCCAGAGCCACCCACCTATCCCGGCCACTGCAATCCCTCCAATCAGACCAACACCAAAGGAAAGCCAGGCCAGTCGTGAACGTAATACCGTGTTGATCCGGTTGGTCCATCCGCTATCAGCAGGAGGTGCCAATAGATAGTCAGCGACAATCGCTGCCTCTGCTGGTGTTACCCCGAGGTTCGGCATCTGCGATCCGCGATTATCCCAACGCGGTTCGACAATCTGGTTAATAATCCACTGCCGTACTGCTGCTTCACCTTCCAGGGCAAGTACTGCCGCTCGCGCCGAGCGAGTAGAAACCCATGGCTCTTCCTCAAGTTGATCCAAATCGGCCAGAAGCTGGCGGTACTGTTGATTGTTCAGCCGAGCCTGGACATTGGCGATCAGCAATTCTCGATTGAGTGGCGGGCCGGCTGCACCACCGAAACCGCCATCTCCTCTAATTTGATGACACCCGAGACAACCTCGTTCGCGAATAATCTGGCGGGGGTCTTCGACTTGCAGCGGACGGTAGGGATAGCTGTTGGTTGGGTCGGGAACAATCTTATACACCGATGTTTGATCGGCCTGATTCGCGTACAAGGGTGCAAAGTAAAGCCCATCAGGACCTATAGCCACCGCAACCACCATCTGCTCTTGTTTGCCGCGGAAGCGCAAGAAGTAGTCGGGTACCGCCATCACCCGACTCTGCTCCATATCATAAGTAATTCGCACGATACCTGGCATTTTGCCACGTCGCACCGATCCGGCCATACCGAGAAAGAACTTACCGGCGTTATCCGCACCGAGTAGCATGTTGTCGGGTGGCAGATATTGTAACGTTGTTGGGGCCAGGCTTGGTACCCAGACATACGCTGCCCGTAGGTGAATACTGTTTTCTTGACCATTCCAACCGTAATCCTCACCACGCTGTACTTCGACGAAGCGATCGGTACCTACACCATTGTCACCGATAAAGACCCGTCCATTCACCACTCGCATCGCGTAGGGGTTACGGAAGCCGCTGGCCCAAACGTAATTTCGGGCTTTCGTCACATCATCATCGACGTAAAAGGGATTGTCGGGAAGCGGTTTGCCGTCAAGGCTCATGCGGTAGATTTTCCCTACCATTTGATCAACGTCGCGCGCCAGATGGGGTTGCCAGGCTTCGCCTATACCGACAAATAGCTGATCATCAACGACCTGACAGGCGCCTATATGGTGCGCTAGTCCTGATTCGTAACCGGCGAAGACTTCCGTGAACGCGGTAAAACTCTCTGGCTGGAGGCTGAATGTACCTGGTTTCGATTGATAGCGCACAATGTTGTTGCGCATTCGACCGTTTGTGTCAGTGTAGAGAAAGGTGACAAAGATGTACCCATGCGCTGGATCAAGACAGATACCTCCCATGCCACCTTGTCCTTGACCCGACGGTAATTCTTCTGCCGGTTTGAATTGAAAAACGTTTTCGGCAAAGGTGAAAATACTGCGATCATTGGTGACAACCTTGAGCGTTCCGCGTAGTTCGGTTACAAAATAGAGCGGGTCTTTCGGATCAGGACCGGGTTCCGGCACGAACGCTATCGCACTTGGAAAGTGGTAGCCCGTCGTATCCTCCACAATCGTGAACCCATCGGCAACCGCCCAGTCACTGCGCCAGTCAAACGTGGTTTGCGCCGAGACTACTGCTCCCAAGGAAAGAAACAGTACAGTACCGGTTAACAACATCTTTAGCCAGAGCTTCATTGTTACCTCTTTCTAGCCAGTGGTTGAGTGAGCCAGAAAAGCAGGAGAGTGCCTATCACAATACCGATCAGGTTTGTTATCAAGATACTGCTGGCGAGAGCGGAGGCTACCATGGATGCCGCCAGACTGACCCATACGCTGACCACGATCAACATCAACAACGGTCGGTACGTCCCCTGCCAGGGTACTCCAATCAGTCCAAATGGCAGGCTTAACATGAATGTCAACACAATGCTCCAGCCACCGATCTGATGTGTTTCCACCGGTAGCCAGCGGTTAAACAGTGCTTCGCCTGGGCCAAATGTGTATTGTTGCCGGTGTTGCTGTCCGTCTACAAATAGACGGGCAACGGCGCCATCGTAACTGAGGATCAGGACCCGTGGTTGTGAGCTGGTGAAAACGTTGCTGAACCGTAATGGCGGTCGGTCATTGGCTGCCCGCGTTAGCGGTAAGCGCATGCGTACCAGAAGATCGGCGCCGGCCTGGATGAGACTCACATTGTGACCATCGATCCCGCGGCCATAGTTGATGATAAAGCCTTCCGTATGTCTGGTTGGTTCCCCCACTGCCACTCGTGCCACTAGCGTAAAAGCACCGGTCTGCGCAATTGCCGTAGCGACTCCTCGTAATGGCTCACGGCTCATCAACCAGCGCTCATAGCCTACTCGCATGCCTTCCTGAGTTAAAACGGGTTTCCCGTGAGCTACTAACGGTTGGCTATATGGACCCTTCGGCATTGGTGGGAACTGCTTGAGATCGTAAGCCAGCAACGGCTGTAGGGCAACTGCCTCTTGAAATGTGTCGACCGTATGCGCCTCACGTTCAGTAAATGCTCGACTGTACAGCGCAACAAAGCTCACATATCCCGGCCAAAACCGCCGTCCATCATCAGCCGCCCCGATTTGTAACGTGTAACGATCCGACCAGTTCGTCGGCAAGGTTGCTCGCTGCCAGTGTTGCAATAGCCATACGGCACTGCCAAGCCAGATGGTCAGCCCAATGACCACCCCTGTGGCTGGTGTTTGTCGGATGAGATGCACCAGCCAGCACCCAATTTGGTCAACAATCGGTAACAATAGAGGGGCCAGCCACCGACTCCCTAGCCCGGCGCCGGCCGTATTCGCCATCACATCGAGGATGGCGGCAGTACGACCAGGGATGATAAGCTGAGCGATTTCAATACCGAGTGCCAGCAGACCGGCTAGCATCATTGACCCAAGAATTTGCCCACGTTGACGTATCCCATACCCTGCCAGGGACCAACGTAGCGTCACCCCCAGCGGTATGAAGAGGATCACGTTCTGCATCAGATCAGTGCCGTGGCTGAGACCAGTCAGTAGCCGAAACAAAGGGTTTGTCGGCCAGGCCGAGGTAAACGCAAAAGGGTATAACGTCAACACGCCGATCCAGCCCAGTATCGGTAGCGCCAGTACGATGCCATACCTTCGTACTGCGCCTGGCGATACGTGACAATCAACTAATTGGCTCATAGACCGTTGACCAGGGCAGCAAGGGGCGGACAACGCCAGAAAGGTTACCAGCCCAGTCACCACGGGCCGTATTACCTTCCAGGCTATCAATAACTTGAAACGCTACGGCATCACGCTCGGCAAACTGCTTAATCGGCGGATTGAGTGTGGTCAGTGCTGCTTCTACGTACAACGAACCCTCGGCCAGAAAATTACCGGGAATCGTCGCCCGTGCAATGTACCGTCCGGGCGGTCGCGGGCGTCCACGCCATTCCGGATCGAGGTCGAGTGTCGTGAATACGGCCACATTATCTTCGTTGTAGAGACGAAAATGTGGCATTAACACATAACCACCTTTGCTAACAACGAACTCCATTTCAAGCGTTACCGGTGTCCGAATATCAATCGTATCGGACACATCACCATCAACATCGCGAACCCGCACTGCTCGCAGATGCGCAACATCTTTACCGGGCGCCTTTTCGCGATCCGGCCAAACCCGTTCTGCAATCGAATGCGCGCCCTTGCCCAGGTAGACTCCTACCACCTGTTGAGCCGGGCCATCAGCGATTACCTGTCCCTGGTGTAGCAGAATTGCCCGCTGACACATTCGCACAATCGACTGCATACTGTGCGAGACAAACAATACTGTTCGTCCCTGTTGACCAACGTCTTGCATCTTATTGAGGCATTTCTTCTGGAAGCGAGCGTCGCCTACCGCCAGTACCTCATCGACGATCAAGATTTCTGGTTCCAGGTGTGCAGCAACGGCGAAAGCCAGGCGGACATACATTCCCGATGAATAAAATTTCACCGGTGTATCGATAAATTTCTCAACCTCGGCAAAGTGCACAATGGCATCGAAATTGCGGTCAATTTCGCGCTTACGCATGCCAAGGATGGCACCGTTGAGATAAATGTTTTCGCGTCCGGTCAGTTCTGGATGAAAACCGGTACCAACTTCGAGTAATGATGCAACTCGTCCATACAGCTCGGCCCGTCCGCGCGTTGGCTCAGTAATTCGGGAAAGAACCTTCAGCAGAGTGCTCTTACCGGCGCCATTACGACCGATAATTCCGACGACCTCCCCTTGCTGAATGTCGAACGAAACCCCATTGAGTGCCCACAATTCGGTTGTTGTTACCGATGGTTGGCCGCGAAGCCATGCGCCAATTGTATCGCGCAAGGTGGCATACCCTGGCCTGTCCTGCTTGATCGCTCCGATCCGATACTGTTTGGCTAAATCACGGGCACGAATTGCGTATGGCATAGGCTAAATAATGTCGGCAAACTTACGTTCCACTGTCTGGAAGTAGAGCAAACCAGAACTAAACAGGGCTACAGCCGTTGTGACCGAAATGAACATCAGCAGGCTGGGCGGCTGGGTGCCCAGTAATGCCCAACGAAATCCCTCGACAACACTGACCATCGGATTGAGGGCGTAAACAAGTTGCCAGTGCCCTTCGATCAAGTTGCTTGGATATACTACTGGTGTCGCGAAGAGCCAGAGCTGTATCAGGAATGGAGTGGCATGGCGCACATCACGATAACGAGCGTTGATTGCCGAAAGCCAGAAGCCGACGCCTAGCGCCGTGATCATTCCCAGGATCAGAAATAGCGGTAAGAGAAATACTGCCGGTGTGGGTGCCCATTGATGCCAGAACATCAACGCCAGCAAGATCAGAAACGACAGACCGAAATCTACTGTTCCGGCCAACACGCTTGCCGTTGGGATGGCAAGCCGCGGAAAGTAGACTTTGCGGACAATACTGGCACTCCCAACCAGGCTGTTGGCCGCCTGGGCGACGGTGTTGGCAAAAAATTGCCACGGTAAGAGGCCAGCCAGGTTAAAGAGCGGATAGGGAATGCCGTTGGTGTTCACGCCGGCTAATCGCCCAAAGATGATCGTGAAGACAACGAGTTGCAGCGTCGGTTGAATCAGCGCCCAACTTGCACCAAGCAGTGTTTGCTTGTAGCGCACCTTAATGTCGCGCCAAACCAGGAAGAAGAGTAACTCGCGATAGTCCCATAAGTCACGCCAATTGAGATGCCACCATCCCTTACGCGGCTCAATGATGGTTGGTTGGTGTACACTTTCTACTACAGATGACACTGCACCGGCATCGCTTACCTGGGTAGAAGGTTCAAGTATCGCCATAATGATGGTGTTGTCCTTCCGTTCGGAAACGGCAACGTCTCATGAGTTGGTTTGAAATAATTACCCCTTATGTAGCATAGTTGGTTTACGGCCATCATGCAATTACAATTTCTTCAATTGCACGCCTGACGACAACACCACCATTGCCGATCAAATGTTTCAGCTACTCACGAGCGGGGTGACGAATTCTGGTATCATATTCATAGTACGAGTGTTATCACACAGGGTTGACAGAAAAGAAAGGTAGTCAAACGATGGCCTATGCAGCCCTGATGGGTGCCGAAATTAAGCGCCGCGAGGATCCGCGTCTTGTGCGTGGACAGGGCACGTATGTGAGCGATCTGCGTCTACCGGGCATGTTATATGTCGCAATTGCTCGCAGCCCTTATGCTCACGCCCGGATTGTCGCAATCGACAAAGCTGCGGTACTGGCTCAGCCCGACGTGGTTGCGGTGTATACCGGCGCTGATCTGGTCGATCTCTGTCGGCCACTTCCCCTCGCCAGTGCTGGTGAAGGCGGCAGTGGTGCTCAACGTTATACGGGCCGCACGCGCTATGTGCTGGCTGTCGAACGGGTTCGGCATGTCGGCGAAGCAGTTGCTGCAATTGTTGCCCGTACCCCAGAGGCAGCCCTCGATGCTGCACTTTCGCTTTCTATCGAATGGGAACCATTACCTGCTGTCATTGATCCATTGGCCGCTATCGCACCCGACGCACCGGTCATCTTTGATGGTCTGCCTGACAATATCGACCATCGCCGCCGACGCCAAAAGGGGGATGTCGAAGCAGCGTTCGCTTCCGCTTATCGTATTATTCGCCAGCGTATGGTCAACCAACGTCTGCTCGGCTTTCCTATGGAAGGACGTGCGGTAGTGGCTGCACCTGATCCGGCCAGTGAAGGTGTCACGCTTTGGACGAGCACCCAAACGCCACATCAAGTGCGTAGTGAAGTTGCCAACGTTGTCGGGCTGAACGAGAATCAGGTGCGCGTGATTGCTCCCGATGTCGGTGGTGGTTTTGGGGTTAAGATCGGTATCTATCCCGAAGAAGCCTTGCTTGCTGCCCTCGCCCGTCAGCTCAATGCCCCTTTACGTTGGGTTGAGCATCGGCTTGAGCACGTCCAGGCTACTACCCACGGCCGTGGTCAGGTCTGCGATATTGAAGCTGCGGTAACCGCCGATGGTGAAGTGACTGCGTTGCGTATGCGAATTGTCGCCGATCTCGGTGCTTACCCGCTCGCTCCAGGTCTGCCCGATCTCACCACCGCGATGGCGGTTGGCGTGTATAAGATTCCGGCTGTCGATTTAGAGGCGATTTGTGTCTATACCAATACCACACCGGTCGCCGCCTATCGTGGCGCAGGTCGGCCCGAAGCTGCCTACTATATCGAACGACTGATGGATCTGGTCGCTGCTGAGTTGAACCTTGATCCGGCAGAAGTACGACGGCGCAATTTTATTCCGCCCGATGCTTTTCCGTACAAAACACCGACCGGTCTTACCTACGATAGTGGTGAGTATGATAAGGCGTTGACCAAAGCGCTAACTCTGGCCAATTACGAACAGCTTCGCGCCGAACAGGCAGCGCGTTGGGCCGTTGGTGATCGCATGCTTCTCGGAATCGGAATTGCCTGTTATGTCGAAATGTGTGGGTTTGGCCCTTATGAAAGTGCGCAGATTAAGGTAGAGCCGAGCGGTAGCGTTACTGTCACAACCGGTATTTCACCCCACGGCCAGGGTACAGCAACAACCTTTGCTCAGATTGTGGCCGATCAGATCGGGGCAGATTTCGAGCGTATTGTTGTGAAGCATAGCGATACGGCTATTACCCCAATGGGTGTCGGTACCATGGGGTCACGCTCGCTTGCCGTCGGAGGCGCAGCCCTGGTGCGTGCCGCAACGAAGGTGCGTGAGAAGGCACGCCAGATTGCGGCCGCTATGCTTGAAGCAAACGTGGCCGATATCGAGCTGCATGAAGGTCGTTATCAGGTGCGTGGTGTGCCTGATCGAGTGCTGACCCTGGCCGAGATTGCTCGGCGTGCGTATAGCAATAAACTTCCTCCCGACATCGATCCTGGCCTCGAAGCGGTTGACTATTTCCGTCCTGCTGACCTGATTTATCCCTTTGGCACACATATTGCCGTGGTTGAGGTAGATAGCGAAACCGGCCAGGTATACATTCGCGCTTACTACTCAGTTGATGATTGTGGGCCACGAATAAACCCTCTGATTGTCACTGGCCAGATTCATGGCGGCTTAGCCCAAGGGATCGCTCAGGCTCTCCTCGAAGAGGTAGTGTACGATGCTAATGGTCAGTTGCTTAGTGGGACGTTAATGGATTACGCTTTACCACGCGCTGATCTCTTTCCACCTTTTACAGTTGACAAGACTGAAACTCCAACCCCGCTCAATCCACTCGGTGTAAAAGGCGTGGGAGAGGCGGCTACCATCGGCTCAACGCCGGCCATTGCGAATGCCGTTATTGATGCGCTTCGACCGTTTGGGGTGCGACATATCGATATTCCGCTACGTCCAGAAAAGGTCTGGCGTGCGCTCAGAAATGGGAACCTTGCCAAAGGAGCATAATTATGCTGCGCGAGTCTCCATACCCGATGGTCAGCGTTTCCGAGGCGACAGCTCTTATTATGGCTCATGTGCAACCGCTGAGGAGCGAAGAAATTGATGCGTTAACTGCCCTTGGACGGGTCTTAGCCAGCGATGTTGTCTCACCTGAAGATATTCCTGATGTGCCCAAATCGGCGATGGATGGCTACGCCTTGCGTGCTGCCGATGGCCTTGCCCCCCGTCGTATCGTTGGTGAATTGACTGCGGGTGGTACGGCAACCGTCGCTATCGCACCCGGTGAGGCGACGCGCATTATGACTGGCGCACCTATGCCAATCGGTGCCGATGCGATGATCCCGGTTGAGCTAACCGAAGAGCGCGATGGTATGCTGTATATTCAGCGTGAATTGAAGCCCGGTGATTATGTGCATTCGGTCGGTCAAGATGTTCGTCGTGGTCAGATGGTCTTGGCCGCTGGCACAGCGCTTGGCGCTGCCGAGATTGGACTCCTGGCTACACTCGGTATTACTCGCATTGCAGCGTATCGCCAGCCACGAGTAGCGGTCCTGGCTACTGGTGATGAAGTGGTCGAACCGGGAAGTGAGCGACCTGGTGGGGCTGTGCGCGATAGCAATCGTTATGCGCTGATGGCGGCTATCCGCGAGGCCGGCTGCATTCCAATATCGCTTGGCATCGCCCGTGATGATATTGACGTGCAGCGCCAGGCTATCTTACAAGGTCTTGATCAGGCCGATGTTCTCATTACCAGTGGTGGTGTGAGCATGGGTACGCGCGATCTGATCAAGCCGCTGCTAGCCGAGCTTGGCACGGTGCATTTCGGTAGGATTGCTTTTAAGCCGGGTAAACCAACCACCTTCGCTACTATTGGTGACAAGCTGGTCTTCGGTTTACCGGGTTATCCGGTGTCCTCATTGGTCTCGTTTGAAGTCTTTGTGCGCCCGGCGCTGCGTGCTTTACAGGGTGATGCCACTCCATTCCGCCCTCAGATCGAAGTAACTCTGGCGGAACCGGTTCGTCCTTCACCCGACCGACCTGAATATCAGCGGATTATCGTGCGTTATCAAGAAGGTCGCCTGCTAGCAGTTACTACCGGTAGTCAGAGTAGCTCACGCTTGCTCTCTCTGCGCGGGGCAAATGGTCTATTGCTGGTACCGGCTGGCGAAACGACCTATCCGGCCGGTAGTACCTTACCGGCGCTGCTTACCGGTCAATTGCTTTTGTGAAGGGTATTGTTTTGTGGAATCGCTCATACTGTTACGTGTCCTGCTCCAGGAACCTGAACCATGGCCCGGCCCATTAACGTACCTGGGTCTGGCCCTTTTGCTCGTCGCAGTGTTAATGACGATTGTTAATCGCCGCAAACCATAACTATAGACGATAATGACCACGACACTGACTGTAACGACCAGCACAACCTCTTACCCTGTTATCGTTGGCGCAGGTGTTCTGGACACGCTCGCCGACCGTCTGGCTACGCTCGACCTGCGCGGAACACTCTGGCTGATTGCCGATGAGCATCTGATTGCTGTGGCTGAACACATTGCAGGGATGCTTAGTACAGCTGGCTTTCGGGTCCGTATTACAACCATCCCATCAGGTGAACAGAGTAAATCGTTTAACGAACTGCATCGTCTTTACGATTGGATGATCGAGAATGGTATCGAGCGGCGTGATGCAGTGTTGGCCCTAGGTGGGGGGGTGGTTGGTGATCTGGCCGGTTTTGCGGCTGCCACCATCTTACGTGGCGTCGCACTCGTGCAATTGCCGAGTACTCTCCTGGCAATGGTTGATGCTGCGGTTGGTGGTAAGACCGGTATCAACCATCCACTGGGCAAAAATTTGATCGGCGCGTTTCACCAACCACGCCTGGTATTAGCTGATACCCACTTGCTGGCAACCCTACCGCCGCGCGAACTGCGCGCTGGCTGGGCTGAAGTGATCAAGCACGGTGTCATTCGTGATGCCGACCTCTTTGTTGCCCTGGAAGAGCTTGCGTCAAGCCAGGGCTGGCATGCAACTAATGCTGCGTACTGGGATGCGCAGAATATTGAACTTACGACAAAACTCACCGCCATCATCGCTCGTGCAGTCGCAGTGAAAGTTGAGGTTGTCTCACGGGATGAATTTGAACGTGGCGAACGAATAACGCTCAACTACGGTCATACCATTGGTCATGCAATCGAGCAGTTGCTCGGTTATCGTCTGCTCCATGGTGAATGTGTCGCGATTGGCATGGATGCCGCGGCCCAGATTGCCGTTGCTCTCGGCTTGTGTCCACCCACGCTTGTTGAACGTCAGCGCAAGCTGCTCGCAGCGTATGGACTATCGACCGCCTTACCAACAGACCTCGACCGAGATGCCGTGCTGGATCTCATTGGGCGCGACAAGAAGGTACAGGCTGGCAAAGTACGCTGGGTGTTGCCAATAGCTATCGGGCAGGTTGTTGTGCGGTCTGATGTGCCGTCTAATGTCGTCGAGTCAGTGCTGACCGGCGATCAAGGTTGAACGATAATATTCTGTAACCCCTTCCTCATCTTCAGGGGAGTGAAAGGAGGCTTTCTTTGCCCGCTGCTGGTCTGTGCTCTTCACATCGTACACCGTATACCTTTCTGCCTCACACGGGACGAAGAGGGTAAAGCGTGAGACTAGGTTAGAACTAGCTCAGATCGCTTCCGCGCAGCGCAAAACGCGGGCCAGAGGCTCGCGCTAGAACCTCTACCCGCACAACCCTGCTATCGTTCAACCAGCGGCAACATCACCCGGTACACTGTTACACGACTATCCACGCGAAAACGTAGCCCGACGATCTCCGACTCATTTCCGTTACTATCAATCGCCTGATAGCGCAAATGATATTCCCCGTCGGTGAGCGCCCCAATTTCAATAACCGGTTCAGTTGTGCTCACCCACGTCTCACCGTCCCATGAATAGCGCAAGATAGTATGACCACCACCCAAATCTGCGGCACTCAGGCGTAATCCGCGTAGTGAACGGAAAAGCGGACCAATCATCTCACCTTGGGCCAATCCCTCACGGACCAGCGTAAAATCGCTTGCCCCCGGTTCTTTTACGCGGTACCCCACTGCTGCACTGCCGTCGAGTTCAAAATATTTGATTGCAAGCCTATGGAAACCAGCCGATAGCGTAATGGTACCGGTGATTGTCCGTAGGGGATGCACGCCAGTATTCGCGACGACTAGTTGATCGTTTACCCACAGCCATGCGCCGTCGTCACTCTGTAACTCGAAGGTATACTCGCCACTCACCGGTGCGATAAAAGTACGAACCTGTTCAATCAAAAAGTAGTCGTTACGGTTGACTATCGGGCCATCAGCCCCCCAATCACGCAGTTCACCGTACCAGACAAAGCTCCCCAGAAGCGAACCACGGCGCACCGAGAGCGGGTTTTGCGTTCGTGATAGGAGCCGTACAGGGGTGTTCGCCAATTCGTAAACCATTGCCAGTGGCTGAAGCAGCTCGTTGTAGCGGGTTACCTGCGGCGGTTGCCGTTCAGGTGTGATCGTAATCTGCTGCTCGGCCTGGTTGAGCGACACATATGCCACGTATTCGTGAATGGCGCCCGCTCGTACCGTTACTACCCCTGGCGAACGAAACCGCACGTAGCCGACAATCGTCTGGGTTTGTCCGGGATCAAGCCGACCACTGATACCCCAACGCCACGGATACCCACCGGTTTCACCGGCACAGGGAACCGTTCGGTCTTGCATTCCCAGCATCACCCGAAACCGACCGGCTTCTTTCGGAAAAGTCGGATAGGTCTGATTCGTTGCGCCGAGAAAACATTCACCTTCATCGTAAACATAACCCTCGCGCTCGAATTCGTTGCTACTCAGATCAAAGACACTGCCTCCTAATGGGTCTTGACCATAAATTGGTTCAGTGCCTGTATTCCGCACCGTAAAGCGGATTGGCAAAACCTCACCCGCTGCCAGTGTTGTTGTACCGTACTCGACTGCCACTAATTCCAGACGCTGACGGCTGCTATCCAATGCCTGCCATTGCACTGCATCGAAGAGCACCGCCCGTCGTTGGCTCAACGGCTCGCCAGTGAGATCCGATAGGAACAGACTGGCGGTGTTGGGGGTAAAATTGTAGGTGCCAAGATTGACCCAACCGGTTTGCGTTGCCTGATTCACCACGTGCTCGACAATGCCAGCAGCCGTCGTAATCCGGTAACGGGCCTGTTGACTCGGATTGAGGCCAGGGCAGTTGTTGGGAACATACACCAACACACGGTACACACCAGCAGCCGGGAGATTAGGCCGCCATGTAGCCTCGTTCGTACTTTCGGCCTGTTTGTCGGTGGCAAAGGTGTAGAGGGCTGTACCACCATACCCACAGGCAGCCTGATACCAGGTTGCATTACTGCGCGTAAATCCGCTCTCGTGTTCCTCAATAATCAGATCACCGTTGTTGGGTTGACTCTCACCCGCCAGCCGGGCCTGCACGCGCTGGCGAATACTGGGCAGTAGATTGAAGAGTGCATCACCCGGACATGTCGTATGGCCGGGTGTCACCTGGCGATGACCACTGATATGATCAATGACCGATCCGGGGTTAAACGGGGCACAAAAGCGTGAAATCGAACAGCCGTAGTAGAAGCTACGACCAAGCGGATCAATCCGTTTCTGATCAGCTTTCCATGCCAATAACGCAACCAACGAATCGAGTGCAGCCGTGGTGGGTGCAGCACTACTGTAGGTGCCAATCAGTGCTACACCCATCGAGCCGTAATTGGCAGTATCGTGAAAACCAACCGCATCATCACCACCGGCCCGCCCTTCGTAAATAACACCGTTCGGATCGATCAGGTAGTTATAGCCAATATCACCCCAGCCTCGTGAATAGGTGTGGAACGACCAGATAGCGCGCACCCGATCTGCCCAGGTTTGCCCTTCGGCCAGTGTATTGGCGTCAGCCGTGTGATGGATTACGAGGTGACGCACCGGATAATAGGCTGGTGGCGCCAGCGGACTTTGTTGACCATGGGGATTGCCCCAGGCTGTACGACTAACTACCGGTGGTCGGGCAATGGCTGCCGGAATTCCTGAGAGGGTTGCCGTCGGTGCAGCCGGACCAAACCGACTATCAACGGTGCTGACCTGGAGCGAGCGAAATCCGGTTGGATCGCCGGGCAACTCGACCCGCACCTGATACCAGCGCTGGTCAGATCCGACATAGATCACGTCACTCCAGTGCAGATCGGGACCATCAGTCGGCTGCCACAGCTCCTCATCTTCATGGATAACAACCCACTCACTCCAAGCAATCCCATCACGACTGACCCGCAGCGATAGGAGTGGATCACGATCAGCCACAACCGACCAGCGTAAAAGCATGTGCGTAAATGGACGTGGTGCTGGCATCGGTGGTGTCAGGAAACCGTTGGCAGCAGTCAGGAGTGGGAATGCTCCTTCGGTGATAACCTGCTCGTTCACAAAAAGCTGTTCGTCAGGGCGACCATCAGCGGTGCGCTTCACATTCGCCGATGCTGACGTGAATGGCATGATGAGTGTCAAGAGGATGCTGAGACACGTGATAAGACGAAACCGGTAAGTCATTGCACACCTCGGCCAATAGTTCACTTCTCTGTCAGCAATTCTAACGATAGTGCGTCGTAAAACCGAGAGCAGCAGGTGACGAAATGATGACATCGCAACGATGACACCTCTGTAAGCCATCCGTCATCTGGTGTTGATTGCGATCTACGGCGACTTCTGCTACCATACATAAAGATTTCATTAACAAACGGCTGTGCCGTAAGCTGCTGATATATCTACCGGCGTCTATGAACGCAATTCGCTCAAGCATTCAGCTCAAAATCTTACTCCTACTGCTCGGTCTAGCCCTACCACCGTTGATCGTCGTTGGATGGCTTGGACTGAGCAGTTTAGCTATTGCTCGCGAAACAACGGTTCAGGAAGGGGCGAATGCGCTGCGGCAACAGGCTACTGCCAGTCTACGCCAACGTGCTGCCGATAAAGCTCAGTTCTACGATGCTGCCTTAGTGGGAGTGCAACAACAGGTCGAAACAGTGGCCGGATATGCCCTGCAACAGTACAATGCACCGGTTGTCGCTTTCAGCAACGAGCGTGTGTGGATCGCACCACGACCTAATGAAGTACTCTTGAAGGCATACGCGGCGGAAGTGGCGTATGCGCGTCGCATTATTCCCCTCTTGCGGGAGATGGTCGCACATAACCCGCTGGTGAACATTGGCTATATTGCCTTAGAATCCGGCGGCGTCATCGCATTTGATAATGAAGCCGTTGTCGACCAGTTACTGACACTCGATTCGTTTGATCCGCGAGTACGTCCCTGGTACGTCAAGGCCCGCAAAGCCGGTACAACCGTATGGACTGAACCGTATGTCGATGCAAATACCGGCTTACTAGCGACAACCTGTGCCCGACCGATCTATGATGCGCAGGGCGTATTTATTGGTGTTGTGGCCTTTGATCTCTTGCTTGACACTATCCAACAAGACCTGTTGACCGTCGATATAGGTTCAAGCGGCTATGCGCTGCTCATTAATGAGAGCGGTGATGTGGTGGTACGGCCGAATATGCAGGTCAACGGGCGTTGGGATCAACCGTACCGTACCGAAAATCTGCTGAATTCAGCCAATGCTGATCTACGGGCAGTGGCCGAACAAATGATGGCCCGGCAGTCGGGTGTGCAACTGATTCAAGAAGGTGAGCAGGTAAGTTACGTTGCGTATGCCCCGATCACCACTGCTGGCTGGAGTATCGCGCTGGTGATTCCCGCCGACGAAATTGATGCTCCGGCCATCGCTACCGGTCAGCGTCTGAGCGAGAGCCAGAGCCAGTTGTGGAATCAGTTGGTGTCAGTCTTGTTAGTTATCATCGTTGTTATCAGTCTGCTAGGTCTCTTACTCTCGCTATCGTTCACGAATCGGATCAGTGTGATTCGGGAAGGCGTGCAGGCGGTTGCCAGCGGTGATCTTTCGCAGCGCTTGCCCGCGGCTGGTGTTGATGAAATCGGTCAACTGGTTGCGGCCTTTAATCACATGACTGATACGCTGCAGAGCAAGATTGCCGAACTGGAAGAAAACGCTCGTCAACTGGCAACGCTCAATGCCGTCTCGAATGAACTGAAGAGCATTCTATCGTGGCCCGTCTTGCTCGACACCATTCCCAAATTAGTTTGCGAGCGATTTGGCTTTGATCGATCAGTTCTCTATCTCGTTGATGATGATGTGTTGCGTGCCGTCAGTGCATCGTTTGGGCCTGAAAATGAAGCCGAGACCCAACGGTTTCTCGCTGTGGCGAATGCACATCCGTTGCGTATTAATGGGAAAAGCGTTGAAGCCGATGTTATTCGGAGCCGGAAGGCTATCATTGTCGATAATCCTGAACAGAATCCTTTCGTCAGTAAAGCTAAGCAAGCGGTCGCAGCCAGTCAATCGTATGTGCAGGTGCCAATCTTTGGCCGCAATGACGTCGTGATTGGGATTATCTCTGCTGACTACAAGTATAAGCAGCGTTCTGTTCAGGCACGCGATGCAGCTCAGTTGCTCACCTTTGCCAGTATGGTCGGGTTGACGATTGAGAATGTTCAACTCTACAATGACCTTGAACAACAAGTTGCGCGTCGCACTGAAGAGCTACGAGCGGCGCTCGAACGGGCACAACTTGCCGACCGTCGGAAGAGCGATTTTCTTGCCAGCATTAGCCACGAACTGCGAACACCGCTAAACGCGATTATCGGTTTCTCAACCGTTTTGCTGGATGATACCGAGCAATCTCTGTCCCCAACGCAACGCGAAGACATCCAAAGTATTAATCGCAATGGTCGCTTCTTGCTCCATCTGATTAATGAGTTGCTCGATCTTGCCCGTATTGAAGCCGGTCATCTCAATCTTGATATTGGCAGTGTTGATCTGTATCACATTGTCAGTGAAGTCTGTGACACGGTACAAACCCTCTTGCGTAACCGACCGGTATTGCTACGGAATGCTGTTCCGGCAACCTTGCCGGAGGTCTCTGCCGATAGTGACCGGTTGCGCCAGATTCTCTTTAATCTGCTCTCAAATGCAATCAAGTTCACTGAACGTGGTACTATTACCGTAAGCGCCCAGGTGTATGATGAGGTTAATGAAGAGGGTAAGGTTGGTCGCTTTGTGGCGGTGAGTGTTTCGGATACCGGTATCGGTATCCCTCTTGAGCGACAACACGAGATCTTTAGCGAATTTGTTCAAATTCACGGTCGGCGGTCGCGTCTTGGTGGAACCGGCCTTGGTCTGGCAATTACCCGTAAATTAGTCTTGGCCCAGGGTGGGCGTATCTGGGTCGATAGTACACCCGGTATCGGCTCAACCTTTACCTTTACTATACCGATAGCGCAACCCGTCTTGCTGGCAGCCCAGGTTGATACCAACGTTAGTGCATCATGAACCAGTTGCCACAAATCCTGTATATCGAAGATAACCCTGATAATCAGCGTCTGGTACAACGGGTGCTGAGTGCGCGTGGTTATCAGGTTATGATCGCAGAGGATGGCCCAAACGGTTTAGCGTTGGCTCGTACCAGTCATCCGGCGCTGGTATTGGTTGATCTCGGTATCCCCGGCCTCGATGGCTACGAGACGACTACCCGTTTACGTTCACTGCCTCATATGCGCGATGTGCCAATAATTGCGCTGACCGCCGATGCTTCGCCAGGAGTACGTGAACGGGCATTAGTCGCCGGGTGTGATGGGTATCTGAGTAAACCAATCGATGCCCGTGCGTTGCCAGCACAGATCGCCGAGTTCATTGAAGGCCGACGTGAACGTCTGCCAGAGGTCATGGAGACGGAGTTACTGCGTTCATACAATCAAAAGCTGGTCGAACGGCTCGAAGCACGGGTTCGCGAACTGACGCAGGCTAATGCGCAACTACAAGACCTCGACCGGATGAAGGATCAGTTCCTGGCTACCCTCTCGCACGAGTTACGCACACCGCTGACTTCGCTGCTTGGCTACCTCGAACTCTTCGAGCGTGGTATGCTTGGCTCCCTTAGCCCGCAACAGGAAGAGGCGATACGGGTTATGCGGCGGAGCAGCGAGATATTGGCGCGCCAGTTGAACAATCTGCTCTATTTTCAGGAGATACGGAGCCGTTCTCTTCATTTTGTACAACTTCAACCACTCGACATCCTGCGTCCACTGGTTGCTGCTGCCCGCGAACGTGCTGCTCAGGCTCAGTTGCAGTTTGAGGCCATCTTTTCAGAGATGCGACCGATCGAAGTCGATCGCTCCGCTTTTGAGCATCTCATCCGTAACTTGCTCGAAAATGCGTTCCAATACACCGAGCCAGGGGGACGAGTACGCCTGATTGTCCGTGATGAACCGACGCGCCTGATTATTCGGGTCGAAGATACCGGGATCGGAATTGCGCCGAGCGAGCACGAAAAGATATTCCTTCCTTTCTATCAAGTTGATCACTCGTTGGCGCGTGGTCATCCCGGCAGTGGGCTTGGCCTGGCAATCGTGCGCCATATCGTCGAATCACACGGCGGGCAAATTGCTCTACGCAGCGTTCCCGGCGAGGGGAGTGCGTTCACGGTTGCCCTGCCCCGTCGTTTGTAACCTCTGTGTAGAAATGAGTTTCTCTACCTTACCCTGTAGCGCGGGCCTGTAGCCCGCGACCTGACATCAGTCACGGCCCTAGGTAGCGCGGGCTTTCAGCCCGCGACCTGACAACAGCCGCGGCCCTAGGTAGCGCGGGCCTTGTAGCGCGGGCTTTCAGCCCGCGTCTCCTGACATCAGCCGCGAGGTAGCGCGGGCTTTCAGCCCGCGACCTGACATCAGTCACGGCCCTAGGTAGCGCGGGCTTTCAGCCCGCGACCTGACAACAGCCGCGGCCCTAGGTAGCGCGAGCCTTGTAGCGCGGGCTTTAGCCCGCGACCTGACAACAGCCGCGGCCCTGGGGAGCGCGGGCCTTGTAGCGCGGGCCTGTAGCCCGCGACCTGACAACAGCCGCGGCCCTAGGTAGCGCGGGCCTTGTAGCGCGGGCTTTCAGCCCGCGACCTGACAACAGCCGCGGCCCTAGGGAGCGCGGGCCTTGTAGCGCGGGCTTTAGCCCGCGACCTGAGATCAGCCGCGGCCCTAGGTAGCGCGGGCCTGTAGCCCGCGACCTGACAACAGCCGCGGCCCTAGGGAGCGCGGGCCTTGTAGCGCGGGCTTTAGCCCGCGACCTGAGATCAGCCGCGGCCCTAGGGAGCGCGGGCCTTGTAGCGCGGGCTTTCAGCCCGCGTCTCCTGACAACAGCCGCGGCCCTGGGGAGCGCGGCCCTAGGTAGCGCGGGCTTTAGCCCGCGACCTGACAACAGCCGCGGCCCTAGGTAGCGCCGGCCTGTAGCCCGCGTCCTGAGAAAGTGTCTGAACATTCTATGAAGAGACGTTGGCATAGATGTGGGCCAAACGTCTCACCATCACGTGAATCATGGCGGCATCCATGAGCGCTTCGCTCGTATCGGTGCGTGCGTCGTCGTCCTTACGCAAGCGACGATACGTTCCCAGCCAGGCAACCGTCCGTTCCACCACCTAGCGTCTCGGCAACACGTGGAAGCGCGATACCCCATCGGGACGCTTGCTGCTGGCCAGGGGCCAGCCACCAACGCGCTGCGCCCATTCCACCACCTGGCCGGCATCGCCCCCATCGGCTCACATCATCCGCAGGCGCGACTGCTTCCTATGGCGGTTGCCCACCACCAACCGTGCCCTGTCCCGGTCTTGGATATCGGCGGCATGCACCACCGTCACCACCACGCCCACGGGACCCACCAGTAGATGGCGTGTGCGTCCGTAGACGTTGTTGCCAGCATCAGCCCCGCACGGCCCCCGTTTTCCGTCGTTGTGACCGACTGGCGGTCCAGAATCGCAGCGCTCGGTTCTGCCGCTCGCCCTGCGGCAACGCGCACGTCCGTGCGGAGGGCAGCATGGATACGCACCCAGGTTCCATCCCGTCGCTAGAGCCGAACGGAATGATACACGCTCTCCCAGAGGGGCACGTCATGGGGACGCATCCGCCAGGCGCACCCACTGCGCAAGATAGAGAAGATAGCGTTCAGAATCTCCCGGTACGCATGGACGCGGTGTCGCCCTCGGGGTGACGTCCGTTCCGGCAGAGCGGGGGCAATCCGTTGCCATTCGGCATCCGTAAGGTCGGTAGGATAGGGTTTTCGTGTGTTTTGTTCGTTCATACCATCTAAGGATACATCAAAACCCTCGACCAGATACATTTCAGACACTCTCTCAGCGCACAAAGCACTGCTCCGTGCTCGCTGTGCTCTCGGTGGCGATCCCGACCGGTTACTGTACTGTTGGATGCCCACTGCTTCTCAACGAAACTCAGCACACAAAGCACTGCTCTACGCTCGCTGTGGTGTTCAACCCTAAACCATCGCTTACCCGGTCATCCCCGCAAACTGCAATTGATACAACCGGTAGTAGTAACCATGCCGCGCCAGCAACTCATCGTGCGTGCCATCTTCAACCACACGACCTTTGTGCAGTACGACAATTCGATCCACATGCCGGATGGTGCTTAACCGATGGGCAATAATGATGCTGGTACGACCACGCATCAGGCGTGTCAAAGCTGTTTGAATCAGAGCTTCGGTCTCGGTATCAACACTGCTGGTAGCTTCATCGAGGATGAGTAATACTTCGGGATTAAAGGCAATCACTCTGGCAAACGCCAACAACTGGCGTTGACCAATTGAGAGATTGGCGCCGCGCTCGCGCACTTCGTGATTGTACCCGCCTGGCAAGCGTTCGATAAATCGGTTGGCCCCTACCATTTCGGCAGCAGCACGTACCTGTTCATCACTGATCGCATCGTTATGCAGGCGAATGTTGCTGGCAATCGTACCGCTGAAACACACTGGGTCTTGTGGTACGGCGGCAATGTGACGGCGCAACTCGGCCTGTCTTAGCTCACGAATGTCGATCCCGTCGAGGGTGATACTCCCTTCCTGAACGTCGTAAAATCGGGCTAAGAGACCGACCAGTGAACTTTTCCCGGCGCCGGTTGCTCCTACGATTGCAACCGATTGTCCGGCTGGGATATGGAGGTTGATCCCACGCAATACCGGCTCATTTGGATGGTAGCCAAACACCACGTTACGCAGTTCGATCTCGCCACGTACCGGCGTCGGCAATGAGCGGGGGTGTACAGGATCGCGCACTTCAGCTTCGGTATCAAGCACAGCAAAAATCCGTTCTGCCGAGGCCATTGCCGATTGCAAGACTGTGTACCGCTCGGCCAGATTGCGGATCGGCTGAAAGGCACGTTCCAGATATTGGATGAACGCGACCAGCATACCAAGCGATGCCCAGTTGGCTAATACGCCATTGCCGCCACCCCAGAGTAGTGCCGCCGTACCAATTGCGGCCAGGAGATTAACCGACGGTATGAAGATCGCAAAGATGAGCACCGACCGAATATTGGCCTGCATATAATCATCGCTCAAACGCGCAAATGCCATTCGACTGCGTTGCTCAGCGTTGAAGAGTTGGGTGACCAGTATTCCACTGATCTGTTCGCTGAGAAATGCATTGATCCGAGCCAATCGCTGCCGTACCAACCGATAGGTAGATCGCATGAAGCGTTGGTAGATTGATACAATCAGTGCCAGCACGGGCAGCGTTGCCAGACTGATCAAGGCCAGTTGCCAGTTGAGCACGAACATTACTACGATAATCCCAACCAGGGTCAGCAGGTCGGCTACAATCATTACCACACCCTGGGTCAGAAATTCATTGAGTGCGTCAACATCATTCGTAATCCGTGTGATTAAACGTCCTACCGGATTGCGATTGAAGAAAGAGAGACTCAGGTACTGAATATGACGAAAGATCGCAACCCGTAAATCCTTCATCACCTGCTGACCAACACTGTTGATGAAATAAGAATGACTGTAGCGAAATCCAAAATTGATCAGCAGTGTACCAACGAAGGCAACAAAATAGGGCCAGATACCATCAATTGCACCAGCCCGAATCGGGCCATCAATGGCACGCTGGAACAACAATGGTGGGAGCAGATCAGACAGAATCGCCCCGAACAACAGTAAAATCGCCACACTGAATTGCCGCCAGTAAGGCATAACATATGTAGCCAACCGACGTACTAAGCGTCCATCGTAGGCTTTGCCGAGAATGGCGTCGTCATCAGCATGATGTACCACGTGAAACTCCTTATGTTCTGTAACACAGAGTTATACTTCGTCGTCGTTATTCTTCGCGCTCAAGCTCAGCCGCAAGCAGCTCTCGGCGATACATCGCCGCATAACGTCCGTTGCGTGCCAACAGCTCTTGATGCGAACCGCGTTCAACAATCTGACCATCTTCAAGCACGATGATCTGATCGGCATCACGTACCGTTGCGATCCGCTGCGCGATAATGATTGTTGTCCGTTCGTTCATTTCGGCCCGCAGACCGGCCAGGATTTGAGCGGCAGTGTGTGTGTCAACACTACTTAACGCATCGTCGAGGATCAAGATGCGAGGGTCGCGCATCAACGCACGGGCAATTGCTACTCGCTGTTTCTGACCGCCAGACAGTGTAACCCCGCGTTCGCCGACCATTGTCTCGATACCACCTGGAAATTGATCGAGGTCGTTGCTCAGTCGTGATACCTCGATGACACGCTCGAGGCGTACCGGATCGATTGCCTCTACTCCAAAACCGATATTTTCGCGCAGCGGCATGCTGAACAGAAAACTCTCCTGAGGCACATACCCGATCATCCGACGCAGAGCTGCCAGGTCGAGTTCACGTACATCAATCCCATCCACCAGAACCTGACCTTCATCAGGATCACGCACTCTACCAAGCAAGTTAACCAGGGTCGTCTTGCCTGCGCCAGTAGCACCGACAATTGCCAGCACCTTCCCTGCTGGTACCTGAAACGACAAATTACGGAGCAACCACTGATCGCTATGATTGGTACGTACTCCAACCTTACGAAACTCGATTGATCCACGACCAGGCGGCAATCGTGGAGTTGATGGTGAAATGATTGCCGGTTGAAGACGCAAAATGTCATTCAAACGTTCGAGTGATGCAGTTGCTTGCTGAAATAAATTGACCATCCATCCCAAAATAATCATTGGAAATGCTAGCAGAGCCAGGTAGGCATTGAACTGTACCAGTTCACCGATAGTAAGGGTACCGGCAGCAACCCGCTGACCACCAACCAACAACATCAGGGCGGCAATGAAGCCCAGACAGAAAGTCATTGCTGGCCATAACGCACCGGAAAGCAACACATAGTGTAGATTGAGTTTACGATAGCGCTCATTATCAGCGGCAAAGACGGCAATCTCGGCCTCTTCTTGCGCAAATGCCTTCACAGTCCGGATTCCGGCAAAGTTCTCTTGAGCGCGTGTCGAGAGGATACCAAACTGATCCTGCACGCGATGAAAGGCCTGTCGCATACGCCCACCGATTGCAACAAACACTATTGTCGCCATCGGTAACAGCAACACCACAATCAATGCCAGCACAGGATCGACCAGCATCATCAACACCGTCGCCGCCAGAAATGTGAGCACTGCCGTGGCTGCACCGTTTAGGCCAGGCCCGAGAAATTGCCGTACTGCGCTCAAATCGTTGGTAAGACGGGCCATTAGATCACCGGTATAGTGCTGTTGGTAAAACATTTGATCAAAGCTCAGCAGTCGGTCGAACAGATCGGCGCGCAGATCATTCTCGATCCGGTATGAGGTGACGGCAATCAACATCCGCTGGACAAACTTCATAGTACCGTCGATGATCGCCAAACCGATTAACGCACCACCAAACCAGAGCAGTTGGTGCGGATCAATAGCCCTATTCGCTAGGCTGTCAATGACCAGTCGCAATACGAGCGGACTAAACGAACTGACTGCTGCGCCAAGTGCTGCCACCACAAGGCCGGCGATCAACCGATAACGGTAGCGATAGATGTAAGGAAATAAGAGACGCAGGTGGTACATACCAACTCCTGACAAAGCAAATATCGCGAAAGCAGTATAAACCAGATTGCGAGCGATTGTCGTCAGTCGTAGGATGGAAATAGGATTTTCAACGCTGCCAGCATAGGATGAGAGGTAAAGAAAGGTCAGCGAGCGAGGTGGCAACCGGTCTCGCCTGTATGAGTGATGTCTGTAGTTTCATTGCCTGCCCGGAGCAGGTATCGTCATTTGCGGAAGGGTAACGAATGAAACCTGAATGCCGGTATTTGGAATAGTCGATCTGCTCTTGCCAAGCGTTGTATTCAAGTATTGGAAACCCGATGATTGAACGTCCTAAATTAGAAGTATTTATCATTGATACTGCGATTATTTCATATATCCCTAAGAATGTCTGGTTAAAAATACGATTATTAGTGAATAGTTCTTCACTAATTCTATTTTAATTGCGTCTTGTTGGTATATGTTTACATGTGATACAGTATCGATGTACCCAGAATACATCTTCTTACAACCCAGTTAACCGACGATTGTTGTTCTGGTAATTGAATCAGGTAGGAACAGGTTGTTCATTCGTCACGCTCCTCACTACATCTCCGCCCTCTGTGATCTGTACGGCACGATGTCTTGCTCGATGCAGCACGGTAGGTTTGAGCATTCTCTGTCAGTTTCACACATTGCCGTCCTCAATCTCTCAACTTAATCATGGCGAATGCGCGTTTTGTACATTCCATAACGATGCTCACTGCCTAATCGTAGCAGAGCAATATCGTCGTTATCTCCGCACAGGTGCGTGACCCACGTTCAAGGAGATGCATGTATGAAGCTCAACGCCTTCCTGGCACTGGTAGCAGGTGTTCTGTTGCTCATCACGACCGCTTGTACTGGAACAATCCCCTCGGTAACTACGGTTCCTGAAGCTACTTCCACAATTGCTGAATTACCTAAACCATCTTCTCCGGTCGCTGCACTATCGCCAGAAATGACCTCATCTCAGTCAGAACCCACACTTCCGCCGCGCCCACAATCTACTATTGTTCCAGCTCCAGTGAAAGGAAGCTATCTCATTAATAAACAGGCTTCCAGCACACAGGGCGCTCTGAAGAACGTTCATTTCATCCTCTACCACGCAACCTTGACCGACGAACATCTGATCCTGCACATTGGCTTTCGCAACGTTGCCGACAAAGAAGCCTACATCACTGGTGGTCTTATCAGACGCGATCTCCGGCTATCTGATGCGGCAGGTAACGAATATGAAGCAATCGAGTTTAGCGACAATTTGCGATTGCTTTCGCCGTCAGACGGCTTTGTACCCGGCCAGGCAAATGTTGGCGATGTGGTGTTTCCCATCCCACAGGGTGGTGAACCATACCAGTTGCAGGTTCCCTGGTATGAGCCGATTAGCTTTCGACTCGATCAACCGATGCCATCGGCACTCCAACCTCCCACGGGAACATACTCTATAACACTTGAGCTGTATAGCTCGCAGAGAGCACTAGTGCCAATCATTCTTCGCGTAGACTCCCTTACCCTGACCGAAGACAAGATCATCTTTACCCTCGCTTTCGTGAATACGCTGCAACGAGAGTACTATCTAGGGAAAGGGCTGACGGGCAATGATGCACGCCTGCTCGATGCCGAGTTTGCGGCGTATAAACCATTGCAAGTGAGTACCAGTCTGATGGAAGGCATTTCCCCTCCCAAAGGCTGGCTTCCCGGTCAGGCATATGTGGGTGAGATCGCATTTCCGCGTCCGCAACAGCTAGCCGAAATGAGGTTCGTCTTTCCCACTTACGCCACTGCCACCCTTCGCTTCAATAGATCAGGTCTGGTCAGCGCTGCCATCACTTCAGCAAGTAGTGATGTACCACCGCCAACCGTGACACCTACCGCGAAACAGCTTGTTCTGCGCGAACTGACGAGTGTGCTCGAACGGCAGGCCAACGCGGTGATTACCGGTGACCTGAACGCATACTTGGCAACATTCGCGACCGACTTGCAGCAGGAACAGCAAACAATCTTCATGCGCAGCCAGCAACTCCCTCTGCATACCTATCAGTTGAGTATATCGCCCTCAACCGTACTGGTCGACCAAGATTGGGAAAGAGGACGGATTGAAAGGATCGCCGTTTTCCTGCGTTATCAGTTGCGAGGTATTTCCCAGAATAATCCCTTCCAGCATACTGTACGCTATACTTTCGAATGGCAACAGGATCAGTGGATTATCGGCTCGTATGAACTGGAGGATGTTCCACCCTTCTGGTGGACTGACGACGTTATTGTGCAGGAAACACCACATTTCCTGATCATCTCAAGACCGGGTGCTGAAACGATCCTGAACAAAGTAGCTCAGGAATGTGAGCAGGCCTATCGCGATCTGCAAACCACTGGCCTACTTCTAGAGGAGCGATTCGTTCTCTACTTCATACCAACGCAGGATGACTTTCACAACCAAACTCGTTTGGGATCGCGAACGCTCGGTGCAGCGTTGTCATTGTATCACCTTACTGATGATCAGATACAAGTTATTGGGCGCGCATTCTACATCAACGGCGAAGCATTTAGCCGCCAACCTGATGACAATGGTGCCTTCGGCCGACTGGCTACCATCAGGCACGAATTAGTTCATCTAGCGCTTGCTCGCGAAACCCGCTTCTTCACGCCAATCTGGCTTGTCGAAGGTGCGGCCATGTATTTTGCCGATCAACTTACTCCCGACCTCCGTCGTTCTCTGCTTGAAGATGGCTGGCTAGATCGGTTGAGTCTAGAACAACTTACCGGTGCCGAGCGTCTGGGTGATTATGATATCCTCGGACAAAGTGTAGGCTATGAGTATATCTTCTCAGGTGAGACGGTACGTTACCTGATTGAAACCTACGGTATGGACTCATTCGTGCAGTTCTACCGCTTCTTCAGCAACGTACCAACAGACAGAGTGATCGACCGGATGCCTCTATTCTCTGTCGGTTTCGGAACAACCTTCGGTAATCTAAGTAAAGAACTGACACCAGCAGCATTGCTAGACGTGTACGGCATTACTATTGCCGATCTTGACAATGCGGTGAAACGGCGCTTACGTGAGCGTTAGCCGTGGTGGGAAGGCATTCGTGTCTTGTAGGCAAGACCATCTCGTCTCAGGGGTGATAGGGGCGGGTGTGCTCAACCCGTCCCTGTGTGCGAAGGTTCGTATTGTCCTGTTCTGACAATAGTCTGTGACCACGCTTCCGTGGTCTCGCCAACGATGCCTTGTCATTGCAGTGGTAGGGACGGATTCCGAGCCCGACCAGAGCATCCCCTTCCTCTCTCAGTTTGGGAGAGGAAGGGGGATGGGAAAGAAGGCAGAGCTTTTCAACGTTTTTCCCTAACAGGCAGTGGCGATAGAAGAGAGAATACCAATAAAAACGCACTCGCGACAATCGCGAGTGCTGGTGGCGGGGAGAGAGGGATTCGAACCCTCGAGGGGGTTGCCCCCCTAGCGGTTTAGCAAACCGCCGCACTCAGCCACTATGCGACCTCCCCGTGTCAGATTGTGGAGGGGGCGGTGGGATTCGAACCCACGGGACGCATTGCTACGTCCTTCGGTTTTCAAGACCGACGCATTAAACCGGACTCTGCCACGCCCCCGACTGGCTGGCCGGTATAAAAATTGGCAGGCGGGACAGGACTTGAACCTGCAACCGGTGGATTTGGAGGCCACTGCTCTGCCAATTGAGCTACCCGCCTTCGCGCCTTATATCCTACCATATCAGCGTGATTTTGGCAAGAGCGTTCATGCGTAGCAAAACCTGGCAGCTTTACCCCTTTGTTTCTACCCGACAGAGCGCCTTTCCGCAGGAGTGAGGCGGTGACTTTCCTCTGGCGCCACCTTGCTCCGCTGTACGACTCTGCCGGTCTATCGTGATGTATGACGACGAGTTTTTCAGACAAGCACTTAGAATCCTTCCGGTGCTTTATAGCGTTCAAGATTTTGAAAGCGGGTCGTGCGCGACTCAAACCGCAATGGGATGACCCCAAGTGGGCCATTGCGATGTTTCGCGATATGAATCTCAGCGATCCCTTTCTTATCCGTGTCTTTGTCGTACAGTTCTTCACGGTAAATAAACATCACAATATCAGCGTCTTGCTCAATGGATCCCGACTCGCGCAAGTCGCTGAGCATTGGCACATGGTTTTGCCGTCCCTCAACCGCACGTGAGAGCTGAGAAAGGGCAATCACCGGTACGTTCAGTTCGCGGGCCAGTGCTTTCAGCCCACGACTGATGTCGCTAACCTCTTGCACTCGATTGTCGGTGTGTCGTCCCGACATCAATTGCAGGTAGTCGATCATCACGAGGGTAATGCCCACTTCACTGTGCAACCGACGGGCGCGAGCACGAACATCGGTGATACTCAGCCCAGGCGTGTCTTCAATGTAAATAGGCAGTTCAGAGAGGACACCAAGTCCTTCGATAGCGAGACTCAACTCTTCACCGCGCAGATTACCGGTACGTAAGCGCTGCATGTCAATACCGGTATGCATTGCCAGCATCCGCTGAACCAATTGTTCACGGCTCATTTCCAGGCTGAAGATAGCGACCGTGCCATTGGCTTGCGCTGCCACGTTGTACGCCAGCGAGAGTGCGAGCGAGGTTTTGCCAACACTGGGGCGAGCAGCGAGAATAATCAGGTCACTGGGTTGCAGACCACCGGTCAGTGCATCGAGGTCATGGTAACCGGTTGGAACGCCGATCACCTCGCCACGCCGCTCTTGCATCGACTCGATCTGGGCAAAGAGTGTGTTGACAACGCGCCCAATGTGCACAAAGTCTTGATTGTTGCGCCGCTGCGAGACGGCAAAGAGTTCTGCTTCCGCCCGATCAAGGGTCTCTTCGAGATCGCTCGCCTCGTCGTAACCCATCGCCGCGATTCGTCCACCGGCCTCGATCAACCGTCGCAAGAGCGCCGTGCGTTCGACAATCCGGGCATAATATTCAATGTGAACTGCGGTTGGCACTTCGGTAACCAGCTCGCTCAGCATGGTCAGCCCACCGACCAGTTCAAGTTGACCACGCCGGCGAAGTTCAGCGGCAACGGTAGCCAGATCAGCCGGTTCCCGCCGGTTGTAGCAGGCCAGCATCGCCTCGTAAATCAGGGCATGCTTTTCGAGGTAGAAGTATTCGGCGGGGAGCCAACCGGCGACGGCGATGATCGCGTCACGTTCAAGCAAGATTGAGCCAAGCGTTGCCCGTTCGGCTTGTAAATCAAAGGGAACATTGCGTTCAATCCGATCTTCCCGTTTTTCCACCGTTTTTCCCCCGTTGCCCACCGGTTATCCACATCACGTTTATAAAACGCCAATGTGCCGCAATATGCGGCACATTGGCAAAACTCAGTGATTATGATACGTGTGAATTATTCGCCGACAACCACTACCTTAAGAGTTGCAGTAATACCACCGGCCAGTTCTACCGGTACCTCATATTCACCGGTACGCTTGATCGGGTCTTCCAACGCAATTTTGCGCCGGTCAATCTCGATGCCGGCCTCTTCACGCAGTTTCGTAGCGATATCGGCATTGGTAACCGAACCGTAAAGCCGATCTTGCTCACCGACTTTCGCCGTAAATGTTAACGTCAGTGCTGACAGTTTGGCTGCCAGTGCTTCAGCTTCTCTGCGAGCCGCTTCTGCTCGCCGACGCTGAGCAGCCAGCCGTTCCTCAGCCTGCTTAATGTGGCTCTTGGTTGCCAAAACTGCAAACCCTTTTGGCAGCAGATAATTACGGCCAAAACCACCGCTTACATCTTTGATTTCACCTGCTTTCCCCAGGTGCTCTACATCCCGGAGGAGTAATACTTTCATTTTCTTTGCGCTCACAGCGCTCTCCTTTACCTGTTCCGTTTACCGAGCAACGGCCCTTATCTTACCATAAACCTACCGTGATCGTCAACGTTGCCAGGCCTGCGCGAGAGGTTTTTGCCTTGGGGTACATTCGATGAGGTCTGTTCGACGATGGAGTGATAGCGACGAACCGCACGCATCTGCTACCGATCACCTGGGTACGCGGGCCTCCGGCCCGTATGTTAAAGCGGCACGCCGTTTGGGTCTTCGGCTGGTACCTGGGTACGCGGGCCTCCGGCCCGTATGTTGAATCGGCACGCCGTCTGGGTCTTCGGCTGGTACCTGGGTACGCGGGCCTCCGGCCCGTATGTGCGGTGTACGGAGGGGACTTCCTCCACCCTTTAGGGGCGGCAGGGGCGAGGGAATGAGGATGGAAGCGCACTGATGACGTGGGCTAGCTGCCACATGATCATCGAGATGCGTGACCAGAACCCATCGGTTGGCGTATCAGCACACTATTGACCCAAGCCCTAGCAGGCGGTCAGTAAGCGGTAGAACCCATTCCTCCCGACGTAGCAACAGGCATGATCGGCGAGTCGGCGGAAGCGTACCGTTGTTCCGTACATACCTTTCAGGATGCGGGCCGCTGGCCCACGTCGTGCGGTGTACGACTAGCAGCCATTGGTTGGCGTATTAGCACACCATCCCCCAAACCCTCCGCTTTCGTTGTCCCCCTCACTTGCGGGGGCCTGGGAGATGTTTAATCCATATCTCCAATACGGTGACAGGCATGATCGGTGATACTACGTGTGTTGACCGCAAACGTTCCTCGGTATGGGAATCTACACACCTCTGCGCACAGCGGATAGGTTGAGTCTCTCCGTTCTCTCTTACTGTCAGGCAGAGTGAAAACGTTGAAAACCTCATAGCGTTCTGCCGACTGTCAAACATACATACCAAGAAACGCAGCACATCCTATTCGTTTCGCCCCACTATCGGCACATAGAGACGGTATACCGTCGTCACTACGCGCAATCTGATCGGGATGCTCTGGCTTCCAGCGCTCCCGGCATTCACATTGATAACCGTGTTGTAGTCACCCACTGATAATCCGGTTGGATTGATACGATAACGGAGTTCGCTACGGTGGCCGTTCCCACTAGTCGTTTCGAGCGTCAACCAGCTCGTACCGCCGCTGACACTCCAGGTAATGTTGGCTGAACCGAGGTTCTGTACAATAAGCGTATACGTCCCTTCTGGATCAGATGGCAGTGCGATCAGGGTTACCTCGCCTGGCGTTACCACGAGCTGGGCAGGGGTATCCTGTCGAAGATAGACCGGCGTCTCGCTTAACGGAATCTGGGCCTGCCCATTCTGTACGTTTAACGGCAGGATGTTCCCATCACGACCGATCAGTTGGGCAGTACGTCCTGCTTCCAGGGGCAGGGTATGCGTCTCGGCGGGGCCGGTTGTCCACAGTAAATCAACGAGCGCGCCAGTACTGGTCTGAAAGCGCAGATGGTAACGTGCCGCTGGTGTTAAGGCATTGGGTTGAAATGAGTAATTGTGTAGTGGACCGAATCCGATAAACGTGGCTGTTCCGAGTTGAGCCGTAAGTGTCGCGTAGGCATTGGCAGCCAGTTTACGGCTATAACCCTGATTGCGGTTCCGCAAGATCGCCGCATTGCCCCACAAATCACTGGCTGGGCTATCGAATTTATCTTCGAGTTGGAACCAGTTGATGTGCTGTACGCCTAGGGCCAGGGCAATCCCATAGCTACGTACCAGGTAATTCGCCTGTTCTTGCTCGGTTTTGCAAACTGGTGAGGATGCAGTACAGGTTGACCATCCTAGTTCGCTGATCCAGATCGGTACGTTTGGCCCACGCTTGGCATCGAGCCAGCCACGGGTATTGGCAATCCGCCCCCATAACGAGACCAGGCCATATAATCCAGCGCGATCAGGGGCAGTGTCAGGCATATATGGATGAATGGCTAACGCATCAAAGCTTGTCTGTGCTGCGGGAACGGTAGAAAAGGCTGCACCAAGAAATTCTAATCCGTCGCGGTTTTCGCCGATACGAGTGCCCCCATCGAAGACGTAGACGCCACCGGTGGTAACCAATGCTGTTGGATCGGCTGCTTTGGCAGCAGCGTAACCAGCAGCCAGTATCGCACCGTATTCATGCGCCTCACCTGGCCAGGTAGCCCAGTTGTTTGGTTCATTCCAGATTTGCCAGGCTGCTACTCGTGGCGAACCCGGTGCATCATTGATCCCATCACCATCGTAACGCTCGACCGCAGCCGCTACAAAATCGGCAAAGTCCTGCGGGTTGGCTGGTGGACACCAGTAGTTCAGGGAACCGCCATTGCGGGTGATTCGACTACTGCAATCGCTCACCCGTGCCCAGCCTGGTGTTGTCAGCAGCATCCCGATAATCCCAAAACCGGCCTGCGCTGCCTGAGTCAGTGCTGCGTCCATTAGTCCCCAGTTGAATACCCCTTTACCTGGTTCCAGATTGGCCCAACTGATCTCTTCACGGACCCAGCGTGCACCGAGATCGCGTGTCGCGTTGATTAATGCCCCAAGATCATCGTTCCGATTTTGCGGTAATCGTTCCAGACCACTGAAATAGGTGTTGAGGCCAAATGCACTCAGGCGAGTAGGCTGATTCGGCACTGCGCCAAGGGTTGTTGGCTGTACCAACAGGACGAGCGAAGTAACGATCCAGAGCACAAGCAGACTGTACGTATATCTCATAGCAGTTTCCGTAGTCGATTGTTAGTGGTCTTCCTGTATGCAACGTATTCGGAATATCGTTCAAGCGGTATCAGTATGCACGCTATGGTGGTCCGGTTGGGAAACTGCCTTTGTTGATGCGATGTGTGGCGGATTGCACACTGTGGGACCAGAAATTGTACTGTTGCTTGAACATGTTGTCTATCTCTCAATTCAATGACAAGCGAAATACTGAAGGTAGTTGTTGTCAGTCCTTTTCATCGATACACGCTTCAAGAACATAAACGTTAGCGATACTCTCAGCGTACCATACGGTGCGCTTACAAACGGAAAAAGATTCGACAGAAAATTGAGCCTCTTGTGTCATGTATACAGAGTTTCACCTGCCATCACCTCTTTTTCATCAAACGTACATCTCCGCTCGTTACGATAGCAGTGTCCCAATCAACGACACCTGGAGACGACTATGTATCGCCGTTATGGAAAACGTCTGCTCGATCTCGTGATTGTTATACCAGCTCTTGTTGTTTTGGCTCCGGTGATGGCAGTGATCGCGTTGCTCGTTCGGATCAAGTTAGGTCCTGGTGTGATCTTCCGCCAACAGCGTCCTGGCCTTCATGGTCGTCCGTTTACGATGTTAAAGTTTCGGACGATGACCGATGCCCGTGATGAGCAGGGGCGTCTCTTACCCGATGCAGAGCGGTTGACACCATTTGGTCGCTTTTTGCGCAGCACCAGCCTCGATGAACTACCCGAACTCTTCTGCGTTCTTCGCGGTGAGATGAGTCTGGTGGGGCCACGCCCGCTGCTGATGCAGTACCTCGAGCGCTATACCCCTGAACAGCGGCGTCGTCATGAGGTGTTACCGGGCATTACCGGCCTAGCTCAGATCAACGGACGTAATGCACTTTCGTGGGAGCAGAAATTTGCCTACGATGTGCAATACGTTGACCAGCTCTCGCTCTGGCTCGATCTGAAGATACTGCTGCTAACCCTGTGGAAAGTGGTCAAGCGTGAAGGTATTAGTCAACCGGGTAGCGCGACTGCCGAAGAATTTCTGGGTTCACCACCGCCGGTACCTGTGCCACCACTGCAACCTGGCTCGGTTGGTACTGACTAGCCGAGCAGAAGCGTGGTTTCGTCTGTAACAGTGCAGAACTATATCATACGAATTCACCGCATCGGCAAAGAGAGTTCTCAGTATGACCCAACGCATTCTAATTATCGGTGCAGGTGGGCATGGACAGGTTGTGGCCGATATTCTGGCCTGTGCTGCGGCAAGCGGTCAACCGTACCAGCCTATCGGCTATCTCGACGATGATCCACGCCGTCATGGGCAGCGGCTGGTAGGCGTACCGGTGTTAGGCGCCATCACTGCTCTGTCAACTATCCCGCACGATGGCGTCATTGTGGCAATTGGCGATAATCGGATTCGGTCACGTTTGTTTACCGAACTACAAGCGCGGGGCGAACGCTTGGTCCAGGCTATTCATCCTACGGCTATTATCGCCGCTGATGTGCCGATTGGTCCTGGAACCATGATCTGCGCTGGTGTGATTGTCAATCCTGGTAGTGTCATTGGCGCTAATGTCATTCTTAATACTGCCTGCACGGTCGATCATCACAATCACATTGGTGATCATGCCCATATCGCACCTGGTGTTCATACCGGCGGCGAAGTAGAGATTGGTAGTGGTGCCCTGATCGGCATTGGCGCCGCTGTGATGCCACGGCGGCGCGTCGGGGCATGGAGCATTGTCGGAGCCGGTGCCCTCGTTCAACGCGATGTGCCATCTGAGACGGTTGTCGTCGGTGTCCCCGCACAACCACTCTACGTGCGGGCAGTTGGTGAATAAGAACGACGAAAACCTCTTGATCCATAAACTATTGTAGGGGGCGCTTGTGTCAATTCCAATGTCATCACCCGATATTACCGAAGCTGAGATTCAGGCTGTTCAGCAAGTATTACGTACCAATTATCTCAGCATCGGGCCGCAGATCAACGCTTTTGAACAGGCAATGGCCCGCTATGTTGGCTTACCAAACGCCATAGGCGTCAATTCAGGTACTAGTGGGTTACACCTCTGCTGTATTGCTACTACCGCTCGCGATGGTGATCTGGTCATTACAACGCCATTCTCGTTCATCGCTTCGGCCAACAGTATCCTGTACGAACGGGCTGTTCCAGTCTTCGTTGATGTCGATCCGATTACTGGGAATATCAATCCGCAGCTTGTAGCCGAGGCTGTAACCGATCTGATGCGCGATGGTGTATCAGCGCGGCGATGGTTACCGCGTCAATACAACGCACGTGGTGCACTCAAGGCCATTATGCCGGTTCATGCCTTCGGTCAACCGGCTGATATGGATCCCATTAATGCTATAGCAGCCGAATATGGGTTATATGTGATCGAAGATGCGTGTGAAGCGATTGGATCTACCTACAAAGGGAAAATGGCAGGTACCCTGAGCGATGCAGCCGTTTTCGCCTTTTATCCCAATAAACAGATGACCACAGGTGAAGGTGGAATGATCGTCACACGCCACGACGATTGGGCACAGTTGTTTCGCTCCCTCCGTAATCAAGGGCGTGATGTTTTTGATGCCTGGCTCAACCATACTCGGCTCGGCTACAACTATCGGCTGGATGAAATGAGTGCAGCACTTGGTGTTGTTCAATTGCAGCGTATAGAAGAGTTGATTGCCCGCCGGGCACAAGTGGCTGCCTGGTATAACGAACAATTAGCCGATCTCGAGCTGGTTGAGCGCCCGCAACTTAGCCCATACACCACTCGCATGAGTTGGTTTGTTTATGTGGTACGCATTTTGCCGCCTGCCGACCGCAATACAGTGATGCATCGGCTGGCTGCTGCCGGTATTCCCAGTCGCCCGTACTTTACACCGATTCACTTGCAACCTTTTTACCGCAGACTGTTTGGGTATGAACCGGGTGATTTTCCGATCACCGAACGGCTTGGTGATCGCTCACTGGCGCTACCCTTCTCGAGTGTGATGCGCGAGGAGCAGGTTACTGAAGTTGTTCATCATCTGCGACTGGCTCTGTCTTGAAGCTCTTCATGTTAGAGCGCAGCGCTGCTGCACCCGTCTATCCATCAACGTGAGACGATTATTCGGATAAGCGTATCTGACAGTATTTTCATCGTTTATGGGTGCATACCACATTGATTGTTCACCTACCGTTCGTAGCATTGGTAGCAGAACCGGACACACATATCAGCAGCGTTATCTCTGCCAGCTTCTCTACCGCTTACGCTGCAAACAACTGTAGCATTCGGAAAGGAGCCTGGCTTGAAGCTTGCACCATTTCCCACCCGCAATCGTTATTTCTTTTTTCTCGATACTGTGCTCTTGCCGCTCATGGCGTTCCTGAGTTTCCTGGTACGGCTCGATGATTTACCCCAGGGGAATGCACTGCTCGGTTGGTTTATTCTAACAACCATTGCTACCCCGGTACATTTGATCGTCTTTCGTTGTTTTGGTATTTACTCGCGCTACTGGCGATATGCTTCTATCGACGAGTTGCTGTTGCTGATCTCGGCCATTTCGCTGGCGATGATTATCTCGACGCCGGTGGCGTTCATCGTTGCCGGTATGACGCCAATGGCTCTCTTACCAAGGTCGGTACCTGTTATCTTCTTCTGCTTTGGGCTGGCGGCTACGATCGCTCCTCGCCTACTTGCCCGCATTCGCTGGCATCAGGTCATCCGCAAACGGAAATTGCTGGCCGGGCAGAATGGTAAGGTGCAACGGGTGTTAATTATGGGTGCTGGTTCGGCCGGTACGATGATCGCCCGCGAACTGCGTGATAATCCGCAGCTTGGGATCGTTGCCGTCGGTTTTCTTGACGATGATCCTCTCAAGCAGGGAATGCAAATCTATGGCATTCTAGTATTGGGAAACCGCTACGATATTCCACGTCTTGCCCGTGAACATAGAGTAGATTATGTGATAATCGCGATGCCTTCGGCATCTGGCAAAGACATTCGTAGCATTGTTGAACTGTGCGAACGCACTGGCGTGAAGACCAAGATTATCCCCGGTCTTTACGAGATGCTCGACGGCAAAGTCAGTGTGAGCCAGTTACGTAATGTCCAGATCGAAGATTTGCTCCGCCGTCCACCCGTACAAACTGACATTAGAGCCGTCCACAATCTCCTCCAGGGGAAGCGGGTCATGGTTACCGGCGGCGGTGGCTCCATTGGTTCGGAACTCTGTCGCCAGATTCTGCGCGCCCATCCGGCCGAGCTGATCATTCTTGGCCACGGCGAGAACTCGGTCTTCACTATCGAACAAGAACTCCGTCGGCTGCTTCCATCAGCAACCAAACTCTCAGTGGTGATTGCCGATATTCGCTTTGTAGAGCGGATCATGCATGTTTTTGAGCAATACCGACCGGAGATCGTTTTTCACGCCGCCGCACACAAGCATGTGCCACTGATGGAACTCCATCCTTCTGAAGCGGTTACCAACAATGTGTTAGGCACCCGTAACCTGTTAAGTGCAGCAATGCGAGTGGGCGTTCATCATTTCGTGATGATTTCGAGCGATAAAGCTGTTAATCCGACCAGTGTCATGGGTGCCACAAAACGGGTGGCCGAGCTACTGGTACACGAGGCAGCGCGCCAGAGTGGCCGTGCCTACGTAGCCGTGCGCTTCGGGAACGTTCTCGGTTCGCGTGGTTCAGTGGTACTGACGTTTAAGCAACAGATCGCCATGGGTGGCCCCGTCACGGTGACCCATCCAGAGATGCGACGCTTCTTTATGACTATTCCCGAAGCTGTGCAGTTGACTCTGCAAGCGGCGGTGTTGGGGAAGGGTGGTGAAGTGTTTGTTCTCGATATGGGAGAACCAATCCGGATTGTTGATCTTGCCCGCGATATGATTGAATTATCTGGCTTGAAAGTCGGTCGTGACATCGATATTGTCTTCACCGGTTTGCGCCCAGGTGAGAAACTCTACGAAGAGCTGTTTGTTGCAGGCGAGGAATATGAACGTACCGATCACGCGAAAATTTTTATCGCCTGGAATGCCTCGCGGTTTGTACCACACACGTTGGCCGAACAGGTGCGCATTCTCGAAGTCGCCGCAATGAACGATAATAAGGAAGCCATCCTGTATGCCCTGCATCGATTGGTGCCCACTTTCAAACAACCAATACCGGTTCCGCTGGCCGAGCCGAAACCGCAAGAACAGGCAGTTGGCGAACCGTTGTGGCGTAGACAACTGGCTAGTGATTAATACGTTCCTGACGAGGTAGTCTAATCTAAGCGGTAGAAAATTTAAGGTTGATCGTATGCCTGTTATCCGTCGTTTATTACTGATCGTGTTCATTGTCACGATGGTTTGGGGCATAATCGTTCGATCTGATCGCCCTCCAGTTGCCGCACAGTCGTTGCCGATTGGCTTGATCGCGCAAACAACGATCAGTGGTGACGTGAACATCACGATGCCCGGACGCTTCGCGCTCACATTCACCCCAACCGGTATTGCGACATGGCACGATTTACGCCGCGATCCGTCCGGTAGTCGTAATCTGATCGCAGATGACACGCCGTTGGTCGCGGTACGTCTCACCAATAATCGCCTGCTGACGGCGCCGCCAGTGCTGGTACGTACCTCTTCATTGCGTGCTCTGGTCGTCTATACCAATGCCGGCACTACGGTCAGCTACGAGGTTTGGGCCGGTGGGCAGATCGCAATAACTGTTAATGGCGAACAGATAACACTTTCTGGTCCCTATCTGGCAGCCAACAACGGGACCGGTGCAGCACTTCAATTGGTGAAGCGTATGCCGATCCAGCAACACTGGCTGCTCTACCTCGATGCCTGGGCAGTCGATGAGTTGCCGAAAATCGTGACCGATCCTGGTCTGGCTGGTGTCGTCACTGCGAGCAGTGTTGGCCTAGCAGCCACCAATGCGGTTACTGTAAACCCGCCAGATGGCGTCGTTCGGGCACCGCGCTTACGTATCAGCAACTGGTCGGGTGGATCAGAGGTAACGGTTGAACGCTCTGGTGTTGTTCTCGCTCCGGGTATTGACTATCTTAGTGAGTACGATGATGAAAGTGGCGAGCTGATTGTGCAGTATCTCCATCTGTTACCGCCTGGCTCTGCGGCTGAACGTACTTTCTTGATCCGACCGGCCCAGGCCGAACCGGTGCTGAGCCTGGCGATTCTTGATGCCAACGGTTCCCCACGCCCCCTTGATCCGGTAAGCGGTATGCTGATCGTTGATGCCGATTTGCCGGCCGGTCAATCGCCGGCTCCGGGGCCGTTAACAACGAAAGATGTCTTCCAAATTCCGTATATTCAAACCGAGCCAACCCTCCGTCTTCAGGCAACCGTTACCGATCCTCCGTCTGGGTTAAGTGGAGTGCGTTTCACGATCAACGGTCCCGGTTTTTCTCAGACTATTGATGATACAACAATCGATGATGGTTTCCGTGCGAACGTTACTCTACCGCGTCGGGCGGAATATACCGTCACGGCAACCATTCTGATCGATGGTATACCAGGAACGGTTAGTCGTACTATCAACCCGGTGGGCTACGGACGAGTTTTGATCAGCATTGGCGACTCGATCACTGCCGGGAAATGGGCTTTCTACCGTTTGCCACCAGGATCAACACTTACCGGATCGAGTGATGGGTATCCGTTTACCAGTCCTCCTCCCTCCGACAGCGGTTATCCGCGTAGTAATGACGGCCGCAACTACCCGCAATCAGATAATACCCAGACCGATAGCGCCGGTTACCAGAATATTTATTATGCCGGTTATCAGATCGAGCTGAATGATCTCCTGACTACTTGCCTCAACAGCCCGGTCTTTATTCTCAACGACGGGTTGAGCGGTATTCGTACCGCACGCGATTTGTACGGGAACACCACTGGGTCAGACCGTATCGGAACGAGCGGCTACCTCAATGTGCTAGGTAAAGCGAACGTGTATCGTCAGCATGTTACCGATCTGGGTGCCGAACAGATTCTCTTGCAAGTGGGAACGAACGATGCAACTGCAACCTCCACGACGAATATATACAATAACTTGATGCCGGCCAGTGTCTACAAAGAGGACTTGCGGGCAGTGATCAATGCGCTCCGCCAGGATAAACCCAACCTTGCGCTATGGGTGGCCCGTCTGCCGTGGCGAAACGATGGTAGTGCTATCCAAGCTGCAACACGTCGTGCCACAACTCAGGCGTTTAACGCCAGTATCGTTGAACTGGTTGATGAACTCGATGATAGTGCACCTGTTCGATTAGGACCTGACTTCTACGCTCATTTTGAAACCAATCAAAGCCAGATTATTACGACAAATCCAACCAATGGTAATGCAGATAATATCCACCCCAACGCCGATGGTTTCAGTGCTATGGCGACGTTATGGGCTAACGTTCTCTGCGCCGATCTCCCGCACGAGCCTGATCCACCTCTCACCCCAACCACCACTATCTATATCCTAACGGTCACCAGTACCTCAACACCTTCGACAACCAGTGTAACTACCAGCCCAACGGCGACAACCAGCCCAACGGCGACGGCCAGCCCAACGGCGACGACCAGCCCAACGGCGACGACCAGCCCAACGGCGACGGCCAGCCCAACGGCGACGGCCAGCCCAACGGCGACGGCCAGCCCAACGGCGACGGCCAGCCCAACGGCGACGACCAGCCCAACGGCGACGGCCAGCCCAACGGCGACGATGACGCCAAGCCCAACCCAGAGGAATGCTCCTGAACAATCAACAAACTTTCCGATCTACATTCCGCTCGTCAATCGATAATTGAACACACACACCGTATCAGGGCGCACTGCAACGCGCTCCGATACGGTGTGCAACAGTTTCAATTTCTCACTGCCAGACCGAGATTTACCAGAGTCATCACCGTTACCGCTGCAATCCTGGTATAATCTGCATACCACGCTCACCACCTTCCGGTGAAGCCTCTGTCAAGGGCAACGTTACCGCGAACATAACAGCATATGCAATTGTACGTCTCACAACTCAGTGCCGGGTATAATGCCCGCCTCATCCTACGCGGAATCAGCTTTGAACTCCACCGTGGTGAAGTATTGGTCGTCAGTGGGCCAAACGGCAGTGGTAAGAGTACTCTGTTACGCATCCTGGCTGGACTCCAGGTACCTGCTGGAGGTACCGTTTATTATACCGTTGGTCAACAGCAATTCGCGCCACGGAACGCCCGTCATCTTGTCGGATGGGTGGCTCCCGATCTATCGCTCTACCGCGAGCTAAGCGGGATCGAAAATTTACGATTTTTCGCGCAAGTTCGCGGACTATCTGTGTCAGACACAGCGCTGTACGAGTTGCTTGATCTGGTTGGTTTGGGGCAGCGTGGTAACGACCGACTTGCCGCATATTCATCTGGCATGACGCAGCGCCTGCGTTACGCCTTTGCCCTGCTCCATCGGCCAGCAGTGCTTTTGCTGGATGAGCCGACGGTAACTCTCGACGAACGCGGAACGGCGTTTGTTGATCGAATCATTACGGCCCAGCGTCAGCGTGGCTTGACGGTGATTGCTACCAATGATCCACGTGAATTACGGTATGCAGATTTGCTGCTAAAACTGGCGATTGAATAGAGAACACAGGCCTACATGACGCAATCTGTTGATATAGACTCACCCGATACTGATATTCCGGCGTTACCGGCCAACGGTATTGCCACTACCTTGCGTGCTGCATGGGCAATCTTCCGCAAAGACATTGCCTGCGAATTACGCACACGCTACGCGATCAACACGCTTTTACTCTTTGCCGTGAGTGCCACGACCGCGATCAGTCTTGGTGTTGGCTTTCTTGGCCTTCGTCGCACTCAAGAAGCTCTGCTTATCCAGTCGGCCCTCTTGTGGATTGCCCTGCTGTTTGCCGCACTCAATGGTCTGTCACGCAGTTTCGTCTACGAAGAAGAGACCAGAACGCTTACCGCGCTGCGATTGACGGCCTCACCGACTGCTGTCTTTTTAGGGAAATTTTGCTTCAACCTCACGCTGGTACTTACCCTCAATCTGGTGACGAGTCTACTCTTCATCGTCTTGCTGCGCGTTCGTGTGGGTAGTCCGTTCGCCTTTGGGGCTATGTTAACGATGGGTGGCTTAGCCCTGACCTCAGCGACCACCATTATCGCCGCTATCATATCTCGTGCCAGTTTCAAAGGTGCGTTGTTCGCCGTGCTTGCATTTCCTTTGCTGGTTGCGCCACTGATTGTTGCTATTCAGGGCACTGCCCAAACGCTGGAAAATGTCACCTTTGATGTTGTCTTTGGTTCGCTACGCTTCTTGTTTGCTTATGTGGTAGCGACCTTCACCGCGTCACTACTGCTGTTCCCATTTGTATGGGAGTCATAACTACCGGTCTACGACGCAACGTGTTTGAACATTCTCTTTCTCTTTCCGGCATCCGCACGTTCTAAGGCAGTCAAATAGCTCTGTTGTACGACTTATCAGCACACGCCAGGGAGCAGGTTGGGCACTCGCCCATACCCGTTCCTCTCTGATAATGAAGGGTATACCGGTGCGATCTCATTTTTCGCGTCGATTGTGCCATCACAATTCACAGTAGTCATGATACAATAGCTTAGGCTTCCTTTAAGCCGATACGCGGTACACCCGTTAAATGATAGCAATATGCGCAATTGACACATATGACAAACGTCTCTTGTTTTTTTATACAATTCTGTTGTATGATGAGAATAGCAGAAAACCACTCCGCAGGCTAGAAAGTGAGTTGTCATGGTGCAGCGATTGGCACAGGCGGCAAAAATTGGCATCGGGTTGTGGATGGCTGGCGTAGCAATTGCAACCTTTTTAGTTGTACCGCAGTATGAAGGCTTAGGTGATGCCGGTCGCATTGTTATCGTCCACGTTCCCACGGCCTGGGTCAGTGTTGTTGCCTTTACCATTTCGGCTATCTTTAGTGGTTTGTACTTGTGGCGACGGCGTGAACGTGATGACCACATTGCGGTAGCCGCGGCTGAGGCTGGCCTGCTCTTTACGCTACTGGCTACTATCACCGGAATGATCTTTTCGCAAGTAGCATGGGGCATTTTCTGGAATTGGGATCCGCGCCAGACCTCAATCTTTGTCCTCCTCCTCATTTATGCCGCGTTGTTCGCGCTGCGTGCTGCTATTGACGACATCGATCGGCGCCGCCAATTGAGTGCGGTCTACTCGCTGTTCGCGTTTGTCACGATGCCTTTCCTCTTCTTCACTGCTCCCCGTATCGCTGACAGTACCCTGCACCCAAATTGTGCCTTTATTCAGGGTAGTAATTGCGATGGTGTTGTCCTCGAGGTGGGCAAGGTTGGTCTGATCGGTGACCAAAAAGTGCAATTACTCGGTCTCGAGCGTAAAGGGAATCTGTTGGTTGCCGAAGTTAAGGTGAGTACACCGGGCCTGCAACAGGAGGCAATTCTCTATCCAAGCCTTGATCTGGTAGACGGCGGCATGGCTGATCGACCAGAGTTTCCCGGCTCACGCTTCCGATTGGGACTGGAAGAATACGATGAAGCGACCGGAGCAGTGCGGTTGAACATGGAAGCACCAGGCACAAATCTGTTAGAAAATCGGCGAACGCTATACGTCTTCCTGGCCGCAAACCTTGGCTTTACCGCACTCTTTTTCTGGATGTTGCAGGTTCGTTCGCTGGTACTTGACTTGCAGTGGGCAATTGCACAACGCGGGAGAGTAATGTATGGATAGCGCCGCAATTTTTGTCGCAACCGCCGCAGTGTTGTCGGTCTGGATCGCTATTTTTGTCTATCTCTGGCGGATCGACACAACAGCACGTATGTTGCAGCGCGAGCTGCAACGTGAGCGTGAGCAAGCAGAAACGGCTTTGCCGAAAGCCGAAGTGAATCGTGTGCGATCAACCGAGGTGGCCGATGAGCCGGTTGAGCGCCGTTCATAATGTGAGGATAGGTATGGCAGTTGCAACTACTCCTGTTCGTCGTGGTCTGGCGATTAAGCCAATCCATGTTGCCGGCCTGGGCATTATTTTGCTGGCAATCGTGTACGGTTTGTTCGGTTTTCAAGAAGGGTTTCGAGCTTACACGACGAGCGTCGATGAAGCGATACGCAGTACTCGCAGCGTGCAGTTGGCCGGTTTTCTGGGGAGTACTGGCGAGATCGATGAGAAAGGTCGGTTTACCTTCATGCTACAGGATGAAAATGGTAAACTGATTAAGGTGATCTCTGATGATCCACGTCCGGCGAACTTCGAGAAGGCGATCAGTATTGTTGCGATTGGTCGTTATGACCCGAAGGAGCAGGCATTTATGGCCGATGACTTGCTGGTGAAATGCCCATCGAAGTACCAGGAACTTAATCAGGCTAAACCTTGAAGTGGTTTCTAGATGCCCTGTCAGGCGTTGCTGAACTGGGCTAACGCCTGATAGGCACCGTGGCGTTCTGAGAAAATTGGGATCAAGTCATTCGCTGTAACAATCTAGCGACTGAACCTTTTTCACTCACTGGTACTTGTGCGTTTTGAGCGATTGACGTTCTGTACCGTATCAAGAGGGTGGGTTTGCGACCTGCCTTACTGTGGCATTGGTTCCTGAAGAAGTAAACGGCAGTACGGTATGAAAACGTTGTAATCACTAGAAAGTGTGACATATGTATCTTTTCGGTACATTCCTTCTTATGGCGAGCCTCGGCATGACTCTGCTGGCACTCATTAGTTATGGATTGGTGCTACGTGGTCAGCGAGTAGCACTCAGCTACGCCAGGTTTGGGGTCTATGCGGCGCTAGCTGGTGTTATCATGTCGTGGACATTGCTGATTACCGTTTTCCTGGCTCGTCGTTTTGATTTGGATTACGTGTACAACTACAGCTCACGTGATCTGGAGTTCTTCTTCACCATTGCTGCGACCTGGGCGGGTCAGCCGGGTAGCTTTATGATCTGGCTCCTCTGGGGGGCCATTGCCAGTGTGCTGTTGGTTCGTCGTACAAAGCACTTCGAGCCGTATGTGCTGATGGTTGTGATGGCGATTCAGGCCGCAATTATTGGGTTCACGCTGGTGCTCAATCCCTTTCAGCCACTGGTTGATCCCAATACCGGCGTGGCTCTGAACCCTGGTGATGGGCGTGGCCTGAATCCCTTGCTGCATAACTTCTGGATGATCATTCACCCACCGATCCTCTTCGTCGGCTATGCACTATCAATGATTCCCTTTGCGTTCGCACTGGCAGCACTCTGGCGCCGCGATTACGATACTTGGGTTAAACGGGCACTGCCGTGGACACTGGCAGCCTGGGCATTTCTGGGGCTTGCGCTCTTGCTCGGCGGCTACTGGGCTTACGAGACCCTGGGCTGGGGTGGTTATTGGGGCTGGGATCCGGTAGAAAACTCCTCCCTGGTGCCCTGGCTCATTCTTACTGCTCTGATCCACGGTATGTTGGTGCAACGAACCCATGGCAGCCTCCGCAAGACAAACCTGGTGTTAGGTTTAGCGACCTATGTTACCGTCTTCTATGCCACCTTCATGACGCGCAGTGGGGTGTATGCCAACTTCTCCGTTCATTCGTTCGTTACTGAAGGTATCTTCGAGGGGCTGGTCGGCTTTCAGATTTTCCTGCTGGCGGTTGCTATTGTTTCGTTAATTGTCCGCTGGAACGATATTCCCTCACGTCCGCTCAGTGATAAGTTTTTCTCGCGCGATAGTTTCTTCGTGCTAGGGATTATCACACTTGTGGTAGCGGCATTGGTGGTCGGTATCGGTACCTCTATGCCGGTCATTTCGGCTATCCCTGGCGTAGGCCATACGTTGCAAGAGTGGATGGGACGCTATTTTGAACTAGACGACGGCACCTTGATGAATCCGCAAGCCCAACCCTTCGCGGATGGTCGCTTCTCGTTAGCACCAACCTTCTATCAACGCACCGTACCGCCGCTCGGTGTGGTCGCAATTGTGTTGTTGATAGTGGGGCCACTGCTCGGTTGGCGCGACTCTAACCTGAGCCATCTGCTCCGTGCCCTCCGTTGGCCGGCGGTACTGGCAGTCGTGGCTGCGATCGTCGCAATCTTCATTAATGTACGCGATGTGCTGTCGTTACTCTACGTTGCGGGTGGTGCTTTTGCATTCGGCACCAATCTACTCATGATTATTCGCACATTGCGTGGTGGTTGGCTGCGGATTGGTGGCTATCTTGCTCACTTAGGCTTTACGGTAATGGCTATCGGGATGGTGGCCTCATCAGCCTATGCTACCCCTGATACCCGTTTGACACTTTCGCCTGGCGAATCTGCTCGTCTGTTTGGCTACGAATTCATCTTCAATGGCTATCAACTCGATGATCAGCAGCGCGGTGTACTCGATCTAACGGTGAGCGATGGCTCACGCACCTTCTCGGCTCAACCATACCTCTATTACAACCAACGAATGGGGGCGACAATGCAAACGCCCTCGATCCATAGCTATCTCTGGCACGATCTTTACATCTCGCCAGCCGGCTACGATCCCGAACGCGATCCATCACGACCGGTCTTGGGTGTTGATCAGAGTGTCCAGATGGGGCCGTATACGTTGACTTTCCGTGGCTTCAATATTGACCGCGAGGCAATGGTGCGTGGTGAGGCAAAAGTTGGCGCCCGCGTGGAGGTGGTATACGAGGGAAAGACGTTCGAGGTGGAACCACGAGTTGAGGTTGTGCCAAATCCGACGACCAATGAGGGTGAGTTGCGGTTTATCCCGGTAACACTTCCCGGTGGTCATACGTTACGAGTGGCCGAACTTGATCCGACCAATCGAATGGTACTCCTCGAAGGCAGTGGCCCCGGTATTGATGAGTTGCCGGTTGTACCGGCCAAGGCAGTGATTGCGGTCAGTGTCAAACCGCTGGTTGTGCTGGTCTGGACGGGTGTGATTATCATGGTAATCGGAGGCGCCATTGCCCTGATCCGGCGCTACCTTGAAGGTAATCTGGCGCTGGCCGGTGTCCGTGTTCGCTTGCCCAAGGCTCTGCCGGAACTGGTGGCACAAATGGGTTGGCGAGCTGCCGGGCGCTGAACGCCGTCCTCACCGGTTATCAGGTTCGTGAATACTCGATTCGGTCGGCGAGTGTCTGCATACGGTGCATAAACGTATTAAGCAAGTGAGGTAATAAGCCGTCACATCGATATGCTGACGGGATGTGGTGACAGATGAGGATGGAATAGTCGCGGTTGGTGGGTCGGCCCGATGGCCGCCAATCGCGACTATTGTTGTGAGCACTATGACTGACTACTACGAAATTTTACAAGTTCACCCAAAAGCTGATGCTGAGGCGATTCGCGCAGCCTATGAGCGGTTGCGGGAACGGTATGCTCCGGAGCGACTTGAGGGAGCGGCTGAAGAGTTGGTTGATCTGGCGCGTCAGCGACGCGAAGCTATCGAGCGGGCATATGCTGTCTTGAGTGATCCGCAGCGGCGGGCTGAGTATGATCGGCAACTGCAAACGATCCTTCAACCAGCACCACCGCCGGTATCGGCGACCGCTCCAGCGGTTCCTGTCAGCGAGGATGATGACGATCTGATCGATTACCGGCCACTGCCACCCGCGCGGCGCCAGGAGCGCCCACCGGGCTTTAATCCACAGCCATACCTGAGTCGCAGCTCACGAACTGTATCGGTTCGGGGGCGCACCGTCCAGCGCCAGCAACCCGTCTGGCTGCTACCTTCACTGGTGGTAGCTGCGGCGACGTTTAGTATCGTTCTCGGTACACTGATCAGTACTGCGCTGGTTGCACAACCCGCAACTTCTGGTGCTAATCCGACAGCAACGGTTGTACCGCCGACGCCGACGTTCCGCGAAATTCTCGATCAGTTTGAAGGGCAGGTTATTGCAGCGCGTCAGGTGACCGGGCAAGTTCCAGATAACCCTAATGCCTGGATCAATCTTGGTAATGCCTTGTTCGATAGTGTGGTGTACGTGCGTGAACAGCTCACCAACGGTAATGCCGAGGCGCAGCAGATCTATCAAGAACGCCTGCCGCGCTGGTTAGAGGCTGTTGAAGCTTATCGTAAAGCACTTGAGCTACAGCCCGACAATAATGCTGTTCGGGCCGACATTGCTGCCAGTCTTTGTTACTATGGTATCGATACCAAGAATCCGCAGCGTGCCCAGGAAGGATTGGCAGAAGCAGAAAAAGCCCTTCAGGCTGCGCCACAAGATGCGCGAGTGTTGCTTTCGCATGGCATTTGCCTCGTTGCTGTCGATCCGCCACAAACCGAACGCGCCATTCAGCAGTGGCAGCTCGTGTTGTCTATTCCCGGCGTAAATCAGGGATTGCAATTGCAGGCGCAGATTCTGATCAATGAATATAGTCAATAAAAAGCGTTAGCTTTTGGTTAAAGGTATGCTACAATTGCATCTATGACTAGACAAAATTATTACAGCCTATTAGGTGTGACGCCAGAGGCCGATCAGACAGACATTGATGCTGCCTACGAACAACAACGGCAACGATATGCACCGGAACGGCTCGGCGATCTCGCCGATGACCTGCGGGCAGTCGCTCAAGAGCGGTTGGCCGAGATTGAGCGAGCATATGCCGTACTCCGTGATCCAGAACGACGGCGCCAGTACGACATCAGTCAGGGTTTCATCCCGTCAACTCCTCGACCGGTGCGCCGTGAACCGGGTCGTCGTGAATTGCTGAGTGCTTTCGCCTTCGCCTTTGCCGCTGTAGCAATTGTTGTGGCAGTCTGGATGTTTACAAACCGTGAAACATTGAGCGGTCAGGCGATGGGTGAAGTGAATCGGCCGGCACCCTCGTTTACGGCTCCAGCATTACGTGGCGGCACTATCGATCTGACGCAGTACCGTGGCAATGTCGTTGTACTCAACTTCTGGGGAACGTGGTGCGAACCATGTAAACGAGAATTGCCAGCTTTACAGCGGGCATACGACGAGTTCGCCGGTCAGGGTCTGATGATCATTGGCGTGAACCTTACGGATGACGAACGGGTGCAAGGGCGAACCGTTGAAGATGTGGCAACATTCCTGAATCAGTATAACGTGACATATCCAATCGCGCTTGATATTGACGGTACCATCACCGAGGCCTATCGAGTTTTTCCGCTTCCTACCAGTTTCTTCATTACACCTGACGGGCAGATTCGCTATGTTCACATCGGTGAACTCACCTTTGACGACATCGCTGTTCGATTCACCGAGTTACGAGCGAGTGGCGGTAGTCAATCACGGTGAGGCGAGGAAAGTCAGTCACAGCAAATGGAGAACTTTATGGAACAGACCACGACCATTTTGGTTGTCGATGACGATAGCCATTTGCAAGAGCTGGTGCGTGTGAGGCTTGAACAGGAAGGCTACACCGTTCTACAGACGAGTAGCGGCATAGAGGCAATGAAAATCATCCGTCAACAGCGGCCCGATCTGGTGATTCTTGATATTATGCTGCCTGATCTTGATGGCATGATGGTCTGCCAGAAAGTTCGAGAATTTGCTTCGCTACCGATCTTAATGCTTACTGCTAAGACTGAACCGCATGATGTAATCACGGGTCTTGATTACGGCGCTGATGATTATCTTGTCAAGCCCTTTAATTATGATGAATTACTGGCTCGAATTCGTGCTCTGCTGAGACGGGTACCGGCGGTGAATCGCCCTCTCGTCGTCGGTCAGAACTTGATTAGCATCGATCAGCGCAAGCATGAGGTGCGTGTGCGCGGTGAGCTGGTTGACCTGACGCCGACTGAGTATCAACTGCTGCTGGTACTGGCTGAACACGCTGGTGAGGTAGTTACCCACGAACAACTGTTACGTGCGGTTTGGGGGAGCGATCAGGTACACGATAATGATTACCTGAAGGTTTATATCTGGCATCTGCGACGCAAAATCGAGCATGATCCGCGCCAGCCCCAGATTTTACTGACCGAATGGGGAGTTGGATATCGGCTTGAACCATGATTGACAGGTAATGCTGAGCGTGCTATACTTATATCCGCTAACGAATGCGGGAGTAACTCAGTTGGTAGAGTGTGTGCTTCCCAAGCACAATGTCGCGGGTTCGAGTCCCGTCTCCCGCTCCAGTATCCTCTAACCGATCTGGTTAGAGGATTTTTTATTGCTCTTTCGCATTCATTCGCAATGATAGTCGTGTGCTGCCCGTTGTTCAGTCTGTAGCAATACCCCATGTCGGGCAAGATTGGCCTTTCTTCTCCGTTGATGACAGGAAAAGTGATCGAAGTACGGTGATAGTCTTACTACTCGTGTTTCACGCTCGTCCCAAACGAGCATGACGTTGATCGGTCAACGATGCGATTGGTCTGATAGCGCGTCCTACATAACGCAAGGCCAGCTCTATGCCGCTCTGAAGGGTTGCTCCAACTGTCATCTTGCTCAAATCAACCCCAAGCTGAACGATTGTCTGCGCAATTTCTGGGCCAATCCCAACCATAATGATGCGCGCACCGAGCAACTGAGCGGCCCGTACCGTCTGTAAAAGATAATTGGCGACTGCAGTATCGATCACAGGCACACCAGTGATGTCGATAATGACGATGTCGGATTGACGCTCAGCAATTGTGGTCAGTAGCTTTTCCATCATCTGACCAGCACGAAAACTGTCGATAGCGCCGACCAGTGGCATGACCAGAATCCCTTCGTACAGAGGGAGGATTGGCGTACCCAGCTCACGAATCGTCTGTTGCTGAGCGATAAGCTGCTCAGTCTGGTCACGCCATTGAAAGTGCAATTGATGGTAGGTCGTGTTAAAGCTGGTGACAAGGGCCTGCCGAAATTGCATCAGTATATCTTCAACTGTTCGTACTGTCTCAACGTTACAGTCTGGATGTTCAGCGGCAAACTTCTCGAGAGCTTCCCAGACCAGTACGCGAAAGACCTCCATAGCGGTTAGCACATCATCGAGAGCGAAACCGGTATGAACGCGCATTTCACCCAGCGCCTCGGCGTAAGCTAACAGGGGTAGCATGTCTCGTGTGCCAATTGCTTCGGCTAGTGTTTCAACAGTCATCCTCATTGACGGCAATAGTTCTGCGGTGTCAAGTCGGGCGTAACCGGTACTCTGCTGTTGAACCTGTTGGCCCAACCTGACCACTATTGCATCACACTGGGTAAGGAGAAAATCTTGCAGTTGGATAAAGATGTCTGCTGCCATCGTGCGACCTCCTTGTCGCCAGTACGCTTTGTCAATGCGTCGGGTATTCTGGTATGCGAATATAAAAAGACCTTTCGCCTGCACACGCCATTGTTAGCAGTACACCGTTTGCAGCGCAGCAGGTTAGACTATGATATTGGTCTGATAGCACGTCCTATCCGACTGAGAGCCAGCTCGATTCCGCTCTGCAACGTAGCCCTGACCTCAATTCTGCTCACATCAACACCGAGCTGCACCATAGTCTGAGCGATTTCAGGTCCAATTCCGACCAGAATCACGTGTGCACCAATCAACTGAGCTGCGCGTGCGGTCTGTAAGAGGTAGTTAGCGACCGCGGTATCAATAACGGGCACGCCGGTGATGTCAAGGATGATAATATCCGCCTGCCGCTCGGCAATTGCAGTTAGCAGCCGTTCCATAATCTGACCGGCGCGAAAACTATCAATTGCCCCGACCAATGGCAAGACAAGGATGCCTTCGTAAAGTGGCAGAATCGGGGTACTCAGCTCGCGGATTGTTTGTTGCTGCGATTCGATTTGCAGCGCCTGATCACGAATCTGGAACTGCATCTGACGGTAAGCAATACTAAAGCTGGTTAATAGCTCTTGCCCAAAGGCATGGATCGCGTCTTCAAACCGCTTCGCATGAGCTACCGTGATCGTATGGTACTCGCGATCAAACGCTTCTATCAGCTCCCAGGCTACGTGCCGCAGCTCATTGAGCGCCGTAAACATATCGGCAGCGATAAAACCACTACTTGCTCGTGCTTGACCCACCGACCGGGCATGACGAAGGAATGGTTCCAGATCACCAGTTCCAATCGCTTGAATAAGCGTTTTCAAAGAAGTGGTAACTGCCTGCAGCAGAGCTGCGCGATCCATTGCCGCATAATTTGGCTGTTGGGCACGAAGGCTATCAGTAAACCGTTCAGCAGTATCAGACAGGTGTGCTTCACAGAAGGCAACGATGTGAGCGATGACCTGAGGCATGACAACTTCACCGTAAATGATTAGCGAATTGCAAATCCTTGCTGACGCAATGCCAGCTCGATACCAGCCTGGAGATTAGCGCCAATCTGAATCCCGCGCAGTTCTACGCCGAGCTGAACGATGGTCTGGGCAATTTCTGCACCGATACCGACCAGAATGACCTGAGCGCCAATCAACTGAGCCGCACGTGCGGTCTGTAAGAGGTAGTTAGCGACCGCGGTATCAATAACGGGTACGCCAGTGATGTCAAGAATCACAATATCTGCCTGCCGCTCGGTAATTGCGGTCAGCAGCCGTTCCATAATCTGACTGGCGCGAAAGCTGTCAATGGCACCGACCAGCGGTAAGATAAGGATACCCTCGTAAAGTGGCAAAATTGGGGTACTCAGCTCACGGATCGTTTGTTGTTGAGCAGCAATCTGTTCAGCCTGATCGCGCAACTCTTGCTGGAGCGCAATCATCGCCTGACTGTAGCCAAGTAACAACAAACGACTGAATTCGCTGATCGCGTCTTCAAACCGCCGCACGTCACCAATCGCCAACCGATCACTCCCGAATTCGGTGAGTTCTTGCCAGCAAAACTCGCGAATCTTGGTAACTACCACCATCATATCATCAAGCGAAAGTCCCATTTCGGCCCGTCGCTTGCCGATCTGAGGAGCCCATTCGCTGATCGGTCCGTTGTCATTGTCACCGAAGAGCGTGCAAATAGTCGTCACTGAACGTTCCAGCGCCGGACGGAGCTCGGCAGGTGGAATACTGGCATAGCCACTACTATGTTCCTGAACAGAACGCAGTAATCGCTCGCTTGTTTGGGGCAACCGCTCGCGAATAAACGTGGCCAGATTCTTTAGTATGGTATCGATGCTCATATCTTCATCTTTCCTAGCCGAACGGGGCCAGCCACTAATAAGCTCGTGCAAAGATTACCTGGCGATCAGTTTCGCGACCAGTGTAGACACAACGTCCCACAACGCCCGGCTGTTCAAGTGGAATACAGCGGATCGTTGCCCGTGTTTCTTCCTGGATCCGTTTTTCATCCGCAGTATCACCAGCCCAGAATGCGCGGGCAAAACCACGTTCAACCTGCGCTTTCAGTTCATCGTAGGTGGAAACGTCAGCCGTATGCGCTTCTCGGAACGCGAGCGCACGTTGGAAGAGAGCCGTCTGCATTTCTGCCAGTAATGCCTCGATCCGTTCTGTCAAACCGGCCTGTGGTACAAAACTCTTCCCGGCTTTACCGGGCAGATCGCGACGTGCGAGCGCTACCGTCTCTTTAGCGACATCTTTTGGCCCAACCTCAATGCGAACCGGTACCCCTTTCAACTCCCATTCGTTAAACTTGTAGCCCGGACTGTAGTTATCGCGGTCATCAACCTTAAAGCGCAGGCGCCCTTTCCAGGGAGCGGTCATGCGTTCAATCGCCGCCATTACTGTACTGCGCTCTTCGTCGTTCTTGTAAATCGGCACCACGACTACCTGAATGGGAGCTAATTTCGGCGGTAACACCAGCCCTTCATCATCAGAGTGAGTCATGATCAACGCTCCGATCAGTCGAGTGCTCACTCCCCAGCTAGTTGTCCAGGCATATTGAATGGTGTTGTTTTGATCGGTGAACGTGATATTGAAGGCACGGGCAAAATTCTGACCGAGATTATGTGACGTACCGGCCTGTAAAGCTCGCCCATCCTGCATCATCGCCTCGATACAGTACGACCGCAGCGCACCGGGGAACTTCTCTTTTTCGGTTTTGAGACCACGGATCACCGGTACTGCCATCTCTTTCTCAACAAAATCGGCGTAGACTTCGTGCAGGATGCGCAACGTCTCTTCTTCTGCCTCAGCCTCGGTTGCGTGCGCCGTGTGCCCTTCTTGCCACCAAAACTCTGCCGTGCGCAGGAACGGACGAGTGCGCATTTCCCAGCGCATCACATTGGCCCACTGGTTGTAGAGCAACGGCAGATCGCGGTACGAGCGGATCCACTTGCTGTAGAAGTAGCCGATAATCGTCTCACTGGTTGGTCGAATAACATACGGTTCGGCCAGCTCTTCGCCGCCGGCACGGGTCACTTCAGCTACTTCTGGCGCAAATCCCTCGACATGCTCTGCTTCTTTCATAATGAAGCTTTTTGGAATGAGCAATGGGAATTGGACATTGGAGTGGCCGGTTGCCTTGATCCGCTCATCAAGCTCACGCTGCATAAGTTCCCAGATCGCCCAGCCGTGAGCTTTGACGACGATACAACCACGTACCACTTCTGCCACTTCAGCCAGATCGGCTTCACGGACAATATCGAGGTACCACTGGTTATAGTCTACACTGCGTGGAGTAATAACATCTTTTGGCATGCCGTTTCCTCGGGCTGATGGTCACATTTCCTTGGCAGGATACGCCACTGATTCTTCTTCGCTTATTATAGCTTACTTGCCGGAACTAGTTGCAAGCGACCGATTCCCTATTCAGAGAGGGCTGAAGCGTCTTTTTTTGCCTAACAGTGGGATTGCGTGAAAAGGGAGAGGGATGGATGGGTTCTCAACCCATCCACATCAATGCGTAATGTGCGGTGACTACAAGGTGCGGGCCATCGTCCGGTATGCCCGATCAACATAAGACAGGTGAAGGATTTGCCTTCACCTGCCCGAACAAGCACAGTATCTTTGTGCAATTCCCGAACTCAGTAGGACACCTCTCGTATCCCGCTACTACTTCTTCAACTCCTGCTGAATAGTAGCCATGATACGATCAACGTCGAGACCTGCTTCCTTAGCCAACCGAATCTGCTCAAGTAAACGGGCCTGTGCTTCAGCCAATCGGCGTTGCTGATCAACCTTCTCTTGCTCACGGTCGGCTTTGGCCTGCTCTTCTGCCCATTGCCAGACCTGTTCCCAAAAGAAGCCTACTTCGCGGAACATCATCTCAAAGATGCCGCCACTGTCTTTCACAGCCATTGATCGCTCCTTCCCGCCGCTAGCCTGGCTGCGGACTGTCATCGCGGTTCTGAGAACATTTTATTACGTAAGAAGCAAAACGTCAATCCTGGTTCTACTTGCAGAAAGCGCTTGGAGATGCTATACTGACGGCAATTGATGTCATATATGAAAAGTGTGTTTGTCCGAATGTTCGGATGAACGCTGAGGAGCGTCTATGTCGGCGCCCTATTCACCCTCTGTAACCAATGAAGAGCATCGCCGGGCAGTCGATCTCAGCGGTGCCGCCGTTCATCTGTTTCGTTTCAATGGGCCGCTCGATCTGGCTTACGAGTATTTCTGTGACATACCTGCGGTCTTCAGTCTGCTACCCGACGTGATTGAAGTCTTTGCGTATGCCCCCAACCGCTACCGGCTGGTTGTAGGGGCAACTGATGGCCATGGTCACGCGATGGCCGGTTACTTTGATATTGCAGCGGTCTTTGAACCACACCGCCTGATTCGCATTGTACCGGTTGATGATGGACCACCGATTGACCTCTCTGGTTTTGTGTTTCCCGGTCAGCTCTTCGCGGAAGCGGTATTCTATCCTCATGCGCACATAACCGAGGTTGAATATGCTGTGGAATTGGCAATGACGATCCCGGTGCCGAGAGTTCTCTGGTTTATGCCCGGTCATGTCTTGCAGTCAATCGGTGAGCGGGCAATGGAACATAAGATGAACCATATGATCAGCGGTTTCTCACGAGCCATTGACGCTGACTTCCATTCCTGGATTAGAGGTGAAGGCTAGGAACGCGAATTGGATGCACCGGTGGTTTCCGATGCGGGGTAGGGTAAAGCAGTGCCCTAACATACGTACCGGGGGTATGGGCAGATACTGGCCCAGCCCTATTCCTGAGACCCGCACCTGATCTCAAAATCGTACTCGATACCCTGCATCTTTCGCAACAGAATCTTTTGGATAGGCCTGCGGTGCCTGATCAAAACTCAGCTTTCTCCTTGGGCACGTCCCGTACCCGTGTGGCCATTGCGTGAGGAGGTGCCAACATGCTTTCCCGCCAGCAACGCTCCGTCTTCCCTTCCTTGCCTCGTGTGGAAGAGGAAAGGGGCTAAGGGGGAAGGTGAGGGGCACCAGGTGTGCGCCGCAGCACCAGCGCTGAACCCGGTGCTATCCATTTCTATCGCGGCGAAGAGACGCCTACGTTGCTCGCCACCGTTCCCCGCACCAGGCTGGAGATGCTATGGTCGCGTCTCGGCAAAAGCCCAGATTGTTGCTGAGGCGCGTCGTTTCTCGCTCCTTCAGCCGACGCCCCACAGCACAACAGATGAAAAGTGACAATCAGCCTGATGCCGATGGAGTCGCCTGATGAGATAAGACGACGCCCTATCCTGCTGAGTGAACCGTGATGGATGGGTGCAGCGCCCTGCGCCTTGACACATGCATCCTGGCAGGCGAGGAACGGTACCGCCGTGCGCCGATGATCACCACAGCGTCATCAACATTGTGCTATACTATGCGCAAATAGTTTCGCTGCTAACTAACTCCAGGTGAAGACTATGAGACTCGCTATCTTGCCCCGGCGCACCGTATCGGCAATCACGGTCATCTGGTTGCTCTGCTGGTTATTCATTCAGACTCCGGTGTTAGCGCAAACCACGCCTGATCCTAAAACCGTCACAATACCCGGTACCATCCAGAGTGTTCTGGGATGCCCTGGTGATTGGCAACCGTCGTGTAGTGTGACGTATTTGGCTTACGATCCGGCAACCGATGTGTGGAGTGCCCGCTTTGAGTTGCCTGCTGGCTCCTACGAATACAAGGTTGCTCTCAACGATAGTTGGGCCGAAAATTACGGCTTGAACGCCCGCCGTGATGGGCCTAACATTCCGTTACAGGTGCCGGCACCGACGACGGTACGCTTCATTTATGATCACAAGACGCATTGGGTTACCGACAGCATTAATACTCCAATCATCGTTGCGGTAGGTGATTTTCAGACTGCACTAGGGTGTCCGGTCGCCAACGATCCGACGTGTCTTGGGGCATGGCTGCAAGACCCCGACGGCGATGGTCTATTTACGTTTACAACCAATCGCATTCCGGCTGGTGAGTATCAATTGCGGCTGGCAATTGGTGAAACACTAACCGGCGCAATTGGTGAAGGGGGGCCTGATGGAGCGCCCTTTACGATCACTGTCGCCGAGGGTGGTGAGGTATACATTGGTTACAATGTTGGGAGTGGTGAAGTGACGATTTCAACGGCTGGCGCACCTAAAGGCGATATTTCCCGCGCCCGTGCATACTGGGTGAACGCCGACACTATCGTTTGGAATGTCATCGGTACGCCACGTTACCGCTATGCGTTGTTTAGTGACCCAACTGGTGCAATAAAACTGACCCCCGAAGGTGTAGTGGGCGGGCAGCGGATCGATCTCACATTTTCGCCAGCGGGGCCTGGGTCGGCGCTGAAACAATTCCCCCATCTAGCCGGATTCAGCGCGTTCAAGTTGCCTCCGCTCGACCGTGCTCGCTTGATTGGTCTGACGCACGGTCAATTGGTGGTGGCAATGTATGACGAAAATGGTCAACCGCTCGATGCAACACGGGTGCAAATTCCCGGTGCACTCGATGCTCTCTTCCCTTACGATGGCCCGCTGGGGGTGACCTTTGAAGATGGTCTGCCAACCATTCGGGTTTGGGCGCCAACTGCTCGTCAGGTGCGTTTACACCGTTTTGCTGATGCCAATCCCGAAACTCGTGCGGTTGTCCTGCCGATGACACTCGATGCAGCGACCGGAGTCTGGAGTATTCGCGGTGAGGCAAGTTGGATTGGGCAATACTATCTGTTTGAAGTTGATGTCTATGTACCGAATGTTGGGCGCGTTGTGACAAATCTGGTGACCGATCCTTATTCGGTGGCCTTAAGCGCCAATAGTACGCGCAGCCAGATTATCGATCTGAATGATCCGGCTCTACAACCGCCCGGTTGGGACACGCTGCGTAAGCCACCACTTGCTGCACCGGAAGATGTTGTGCTCTACGAATTACATGTGCGCGACTTTAGTATTCTCGACGAGACCGTGCCGCCTGAACTGCGCGGAACGTTCCGGGCATTTACGGTTCGCGACAGCATTGGGATGCGCCATCTAGCCGATCTTGCCGAAGCTGGCGTGACGCACGTGCATCTCTTACCGGTATTTGATATTGCGACGATTGAAGAGATTCGTGAACGGCAAGTACCGCTCCCCTACGATCAGTTACGGGCACTTCCGCCCGACTCACCTGAACAACAAGCTATCATCGAACCGATCCGCGACCTCGATGGTTTCAATTGGGGGTATGATCCTTTCCATTACTCGGTGCCAGAGGGTAGCTACAGTACCAACCCCGATGGGCCACAACGCACTTTGGAATTTCGCGAGATGGTGCAAGCGCTCAACGAAACTGGCTTGCGCGTTGTCATGGATGTCGTCTACAACCATACCAACGCCAGCGGCCAACATCCGCGTTCGGTCCTGGATCGGATTGTACCGGGTTACTACCATCGGCTCGATGCTGATGGCAATGTCACTACCTCGACGTGCTGTCCCAATACTGCTACCGAGCACCGTATGATGGAGAAGTTAATGATCGACTCGGTCGTGCTCTGGGCAAAGTATTACAAGGTCGATGGTTTCCGCTTCGACTTGATGGGCCATCATATGAAAGACAATATGCTGGCCGTTCGGGCAGCTCTCGATGCACTGACTCTTGAGCACGATGGTGTAGACGGCAAATCTATTATCTTGTACGGTGAAGGTTGGAACTTCGGTGAAGTTGCGAACAATGCTCGTGGTATCAATGCGACCCAATTCAATATGGCCGGTACCGGCATCGGTACCTTCTCTGATCGGCTGCGTGATGCGGCCCGTGGTGGTGGCCCGTTCGATGATCCACGCTTACAGGGTTTCATTTCTGGTCTGGCGACCGATCCGAGCGATTTTCCGCAGGGTACCCCTGATGTCCAACGGATCAAACTGCTGGCCGAAACCGATCTGATTAAGCTAGGGTTGGCCGGTAATCTCAAAACGTACCGCATGATCAACTACGAGGGACGCCTTGTAACGGGTGAGCAGATCAAGTACCGTGGTGCTGCTGGCGGTTACACCCTTGATCCGCAAGAGCAGATTGTTTACGTTTCAGCTCACGACAACGAGACTCTGTTCGATGCCGTGCAGCTCAAGGCTGCCGATACGACCTCGATTACCGAGCGAGTGCGGATGGCCCAACTCGGCCTTTCGCTCACAGCACTGGCGCAGGGTATTCCCTTCTTCCACGCCGGAGATGAGTTCCTGCGCTCGAAATCGCTCGACCGCAATAGCTACAACTCCTCCGACTGGTTTAACCGAATTGACTGGAGCGGCCAGGAAAATACCTTCGGTTCAGGGTTGCCACCTGCCGGTGATAATCAGAGTAACTGGCCCATCATGGCACCGTTGCTAGCTAATCCTGAGTTAAAACCCGATGCTCGGCTGATGCAAGCTACCTACGAGCACTTCCGCGAGATGCTTCGCATCCGGCGCAGTACCCCTCTCTTCCGCCTACGCACGGCTGCTGAGGTCGAGCGTATGGTGTCGTTCTTCAATAACGGCCCTGATCAGATTCCCGGTCTAATTGTTATGAGTATTAGCGACAACGGCCCAAATCGGCTTGATCCGAATATTGGTCAGGTGGTTGTCTTGTTCAATGCACGGCCAGAAACGGTAACTATCACCATCCCCGAACTGGCTAACGGTGATCTGCGTCTGCACGATGTCCAGATCGCATCGAGCGATGAACGAGTCGCCCTATCACGCTACAATGCTGACGGGAGCTTCAGTGTGCCCGGACGGACAACAGCCGTCTTTGTCGGGCCACGGCCACTAGTAGCGGCTCCCCTGGTACCACCTACGGCGACGCCAACTGTCACACCCGAGGCACCTGCTGTAACGCCTGAACCACAGCTGACGCCGAGTGGGAACACGGCTCCGGGTTGGCTGTGGATTGTTCTACTTGTCATTGCCCTGGTTGGCGCAGGATTGTTTGTTGCTCGCCGGAATAGGAGCAGATCGCAATGATCAAGGATGGGGCGTAGATCTGCTACGCCCTATTCCTGGTGTTACGCCATCGATTGCCCGATGCAGAAACGTGATCCCGGCCAGGTATCGTTCGCAGGAGAGAGCGTTCTCCGACAATTTGGGGTGATTCACTGCTTTGCCCTTACGAATGAACCCCAACGTGCAGGATTCGGTACTGCTTTACCCACTGATTACTGAATGGCCCGCGTTGATCGGTGTCCGAACGTGGTCCGGGATCGTAGGAGATGACGCTTGATAAAGGGTCAACATTTGATGACCTTCATCTCCCGCAACAGGATATTTCGGATAGGTTCTCATACTAGTCAAGCAGAACGGTGGATCAGCGAGGGGGCAGCACTCTCTACTGTGGTTTACCGATGCACCAGCCTGGGTACGCGGGCCTCTGGCCCGCCGGTGCGGCGAATGGTTGGAACT
>Ga0209162_1000081_pt1 | contig 93280 bp, 88 predicted proteins | sample YNPNPMetaG_FD_187121 | JGI IMG/M metagenome (GOLD analysis project Ga0209162, IMG submission 187121) | Anoxygenic and chlorotrophic microbial mat microbial communities from Yellowstone National Park, USA - YNP NP MetaG (SPAdes) (version 2) ...
GTTGGCGCGGACGAAGGCGCGATCCGGGTCCTCGCACGTCATCTCGCCGGGCCCGGGCGCCGGCCAGGCCTCGATCACCCCGCACAGCAAGGTCCGCTCGCCCAGCCGCCACACTTCATTGCCGACCTTCCACTCGACTCGGTTCCGGGACATCTCCTTTCATCCTACGCGGCTTGCAGGCGAAGCTCACGAAGTGCCTCGATCAACGGCTCCGCAGCTTCCTCAACACGAGCGGCCATCGGCACGGCCGCCAGCCATAGATCCACACACCGGCCACCTGCGCCAACTGCTGCCTTCTGAATCGGGTGTCCTCGCCGCCGGAGAGAGGCCCACGTCTTTCTCTCGCATGGATACGCGAGCAACGCCGTCAGCCGCGGCGAGGCAAACAGCCCGGAGTAGGCCAGTGCCTGTAGCAGATCCTGCCGGTGGCTTTCCCGGACATCCTCTGCCACTTCACTCCAGCCGCCTGAAGCCAGCTCCTCGAGATGACGCTTGTATTTGGCATCGGCGATCAGGGTGAGTCCGGGAGACTCGAGAACAAAATCGGGAATCAGACTCACCTGGGTCCGCTGCGCCGGTCGCTCCCAGCGTACCGGAAAGACCGTCTGCCGCAACCGCCCCCGGCGCAGTGTCCCTCCGGTGTGGCGGACAACACGCTCCAGGACACATTCCAGCCAGGCCTCGAAAAATGCATCCATGTCCATCACCCAGGGGAGCCCCTCCAGATCGCACAGCCCGGCCAACCCCCGCTCGTCAGCCGTCCATTCGATGGCTTCCAGCCCTTCGCGCATCACCTCGCTCCGCAGCGGCAGGCGGGCCATGGCCTGTGTGAGCGATGCAGTGGGCCGGATGGGGGTTGCGTCCTGAACCTCGGCGAGAACTGTCCTTGCCCTGTCGATGAGTTGATGAACAAAGGCTCCGTGATGCACCTGGGTGGCCAGAGATGCGATCTGCGTCTCCAGAGTCCAGCGCATCATGCCCTTCAGGATGCGGTCATCCCGGAGATCAGGAAAACGGCAGGGCACTTCGTGAAGGCGGCCCAGGGCTGCATGCCGAGTGGCATACTCCTGCCAAAGTACTGTCCCTTTGGGAGCCGGCAACACGCCCCTGGTCAGTTCGAAGCGGCGGTGAAGCTGGCGAGCCAGAGACTCCAGCCGGTCCAATACCATCAGGGCGATCACCCACGGTGGAACACGGCGCTCCGAACGGCGTAACAAGGGTAGACGAAGCGGTCTGGGAACCACTCGCCAACCCATTTGCCCCAGCATCGGACCAATACCGATCCACGGGAACCGGGGCTGGATCACCATGCCGAAGTCGAAGCGGCCGCTGAGGGGCGAGACCAGCGGAACTGCGCCTACGGCACTGCCACTTTCCAATCTCAGATACACCCGCTCGCCATCGTAGGTGCACTGCGCCTTCACCGCCAGTTTCTCGAGCAACGGCCGGTTCTGCATGACCAGCTGCTCGGCCAGGCGGGCCTGTGTCTTTTGGGGAAAGCGGTCCTTGACCGCCGGAAACAACTCCGTGGCATTGACGGAGCACAGCGAGTGATCGGTGAGCTCGAAACAAGTTGACAACGCGGACGGAACCGGCACCAGAGGACTGGAGGCAGGCGCCCGGCCACGTCTTTCGGATCGATATCCGCGAGACATCACAATGCCTCGATTTCCTGAATCAGCGCCCGGATCTCTTCCGCAAATCCGGCGACAAAACCCTGCGCCAGATACTCCTGCAACAGCGGGACCAACTCAAATTTCAACCGTCTGGAGGCCTCTACATCATCTCCTGCCAGGAAATAGGAATGCCCCGGCACCAGATTCATCGTATCCTCAGCGGCAAATTCCACAAAAAGCGAGACGGTCTTTTTGAAAAATGCTTTGGAAAGAGGAGAGCCATGCTCCTCCACAACGGCGGAAGAAGGCCACAGGTCCACAAAGGCAAACCGTCTCCGTACGGCAACGTCCACAAGAGCAATGCTGCGGTCGGCCGTGTTCATGGTGCCCAGAATGTGCAGGTTCTGTGGCAAACGAAGCGTTGTGCCGATCGGATCGCCGAAATCGTATGGGAGACTGACGGTCCGGTCCGGCTCTCTCGCTTCGAAGAGAAAAATCGCCTCCCCGAGCACCTTGGCCAGATCCGCCCGGTTGATTTCGTCGAGAACAAGCAGCCGCGGCCTGCTGTCCGTCTCGGCGACCGCCTTCATCAAATACCCCCGGCGCGGTGCGAAGCGCAAGCCCGCCTGGGTGTCATCCGTCACAGGGGCCAGTCCGCCGATAAAATTCTCATACGTGGTGTTGGCGTGGAACTGGACGATGTCTCCCCTGCCCTCATATGCTTCCCGAAGCAGTTTCCGTGCCATGTACGTCTTGCCCGTCCCCGGCGGGCCTTGCAAAATGACGAAACGGCGCTGATCGAGGAGTGTTTTGACGAGATCCTCGTTCACGGAAGGCATCAGGTATTCGAACCAACAGGATCGAATGTTCTCCGCATCTCTCTGCGCAGCCGCCAAAGGCCTGAATCCACGCTCCTCGAGCAGCAGATCGAGAAAGGCAGCCAGGGCCTGCCGGTTCAGCTCCTCGTCTGATCCGGGGCGAAACAGAGCGTATATTTCCCCGCCGTAACGCTCCAACGCCGCCTTCCACTCGGGCAAGCGAGAGACCACCTGCACGGGAACGCGAATGTCGGTGCGTGCAGGATCCAGCTTCGCCCACGCGGAGTTCGGATCCCTCGCATTCAACCACGAGCAAATGGCCCGCAATTTTCTGGCATGACCCGGCCGGCTCAAAATCGCTTCGTCCGGGCTGAGCCCCTGCGTCCCCACCACCATGCCGATCAAACAAGGCCCGTGCGTCCAACCCTGCGGAGGGAAAAAGACCAACGACAACCCGGAATAAGGGCCTGAGTCCGGGTTGGATGGATGGATATAGGCGGCAAAGGGGACCTCGGCCCCTTCCGGAGCACGCAACTTCAGTGCGGTTTGTGCTGCCGTGGGGTAACGTCCGTCCTTCGAACCAAAAAGATGAGCCAGAATCCGCTGGTGATTCCCGGTCCAGCCTTCCTTGCTCGGGTTGGAGATCAGGGAGAGGAGCTCGTGGATCGGCATACGTATCACTCATACCGCAAACCCGGCGGCGAGGTGCGGTGCGCAGGCTCAAGCGGCTGGCGGCTACGATCCGTTTCCCTTCGACGCCTCTGGCGTCGCCGCGGTCGCGCCCCCCAATGGGCTGTTGAACGCCTGAAGACTCGCTGCCCGGCGCCGGCCGGCCCTCCGGCTTCAAGCCGACAAGCGCCTCCCCCGACGGCGGCCGCAATAAGGTTTTCACCCGAGACAAAAATTCCACGCATTTGCCGTATATTTCGACAAAGAGGTGCTTGCGATGAACTGGAAGCTTTCCACAACAGTTCTTTGCGTTCTTTTAACAGCAATGCCGGCGGCCGCCTGGCAGCCGCCCGCGCAGGCTTACGAGGTCGCCGCCACGGGGAAAGGGAATTTCGTCGCCTGGCCGGCAGGGATGTTCGAAAAGGCCGACGTCCTGGCCTTCGCCGAGAAGGCCGAGTCCGACCTGTCCGCCACAGGGCGGGTTGCCCAGGGTGCGATCGGGGAGCTCACGATCAAAACGAAGAGCTCGCCGCCCCGGCTGGCGGCGCCTCGGCCGCAGCGCCAGATCCAGGGCGAAGTCTCTGGCGGGCGCGACGCCCACAGCGGCGGAGGGGCCAGCAGCGGAGCTCCCCCGCAACCGAATCAGGGCCTTTCGGTAACGTTGGTGCGGGTGGCGTTCAGCGCGGCTGCAGCCGGATGCGCCGGCGGCACGAGAGGCTGCTATGATTCCTCCGGCCGGCCCTGCCAGGAGGGACAGCCCGGATGCCGGTGCGGCTGCGCGCGGCCGGTCGGAGAGGGGCCTGCCGCCGTTGAAGCTTTCCGGCAAAAGCGGGACGGGGTCCCCATGATCGTGATTGCGCCTTCGCCGGCTGAATCTGCGGCCGCAGTGGGGGCGGCTCTCCACGCTCTGGCGCACAACGGCTTCAACTACAAGATCGAGTTCCAGTGACCCGGCCTGAAGAGTCCCGAGCCGCTTGCGGTCGGCCGCTGCGCGGCCGCAAGCGGCTCGCGCCCGGCGCGCCTCACTCGTAGCGCAAACACGCCACCGGGTCGAGGCGCGCCGCCCGGTCGGCCGGCCAGTAGCCAAACACGATCCCGGTGAGCGCCGATAGCGACACCCCCAGCGCCGTCCACAGCACGCTCACATAGGCGGGTATCGACGGGACCGCCGAGCGCACCGCATAGGCAACACCGTAGCCGGCCGCCAGCCCGATCAGCCCGCCAAGCATCGTCAGCGTAACCGCCTCCAGCAGGAACTGCACGCGGATGTCGGCCGCCCGCGCCCCGATGGCCTTGCGGATGCCGATCTCGCGCGTCCGCTCGGTCACCGAAATCAGCATGATATTCATCACGCCAATGCCGCCAATCAGCAGCCCGATGGAGGAAATCACCGTCGTCAATATCACGATCGCCCCGGTCAACTGATTCCACAAATTCGTCAGAAAATCCGAGCTGAACAGCTCGAAATCGTTTTCCGCGTTGTGCGGCACCTTGCGGATCCGCCGCAGCGCTTCGGTCAGCTGGTCCATCGCAATCTCGGGCGGCGTCTCGCGGCGGATCGTGAACGCGAGGAACACCTCGCGGATGTCCGGGTTGTGTTTGCGGAACGTGTTCAGCGGGATCAGGACGAACTGGTCCACGCCCGGTCCGCCCAGCAACCCCTCGTCGGGCGCGAACACGCCGACCACCTCGTACGGCGCTCCGTTGACCAGGATCGTTTTCCCCAGCGGGTCGGCGCGCCCGAACAGCGAGTTGGCGATGCCCGCCCCGATCACCGCCACCTGCGCCGACCGCGCGTCCTCGGCCGGCGTGAACATCCGCCCGGAGTCAATGGTGAACAACGGGATGATGTCGCAATAGTCCGCGTTGGCGCCGCGCAGGATGACATTCTCGACGCGCTGCCCGCCGTAGCGGACTTCATTCGCCGCGCCGAAAAAGAACGCCCGCGTGCCGAGGGCGGTGATTTTCTCCACGGCCGGCGCCAGCTCCTTCAGGCGGTCCGCGTCCTCGTATTGCAGGTGTTTCCGCCGGCGGATGCGCTCGGGCAGCCGTCCCGGGTCCATGCCGAAACCCATGCGCCCCACGAAGTACGTGCGCGAGCCGAGCTGCTCCACCTTGTCCGAGATGAACTTGTTCAGCCCGTTGATGATCGCCGCCACGCTGATCACCGACGTGACGCCGATGACGATGCCGAGCAGCGTGAGCGAGCTGCGCACCTTGTGCGCCCGCAGCGTGTCGAGCGCCACCCACAGGTTTTCCCGGAACTCGGCGCGCGTCATCTCACTCCGACCTCAGCGCTTCCACCGGGTCGAGCCGCGCCGCCCGCGTCGCCGGGTAGATACCGAAAAACAGGCCGATCGAGGAGGCCAGCACGATGCCGAGCGCGGCCACCCGGCCCTGCACCGCCGCCGGGAAGGACGTATAGCGGTTCAGCAGCTCCGCGCACAGAAAGCCCGCGCCGATCCCCAGCAGCCCTCCCAGCAGGCATTGCAGCACGCTTTCCGTCAGAAATTGCCGCAGAATATCGCCCGCCGAGGCCCCTACCGCCCGGCGTACCCCGATCTCGCCCGTGCGCTGGGTGACGCTCACCAGCATGACGTTCATGATCACGATGCCGCCCACCACGGCGCTGATCGAGCTCACCAGGATGAACACCGCGAAAAACGCGCCGGAAATCTGGTTCCACAGCCGGATGTAGGAATCCTTCGTGCCGATGAAAAAATCCTCCTCCTGGTCCGGCTTGATGTGCCGCCGCGCCCGCAGGATGAGGCGGGCCTGGTCCATTGCCCGCTCGAACCGCGCCGGGTCGCCCGGCACCTTCACGTTGATGACGAGCGATGCCCGGCGGCCGCGGATATCCAGAAACGCATTCAGCGGAATGACGGCGAAATTGTCTGCATCCTGCCCGAGAATGGCGCCGTTTTTTTCGTACAGACCGATCACCGTAAATTCGCGCCCCTCCAGTTTGATCACGCGCCCCAGCGGGTCCTGGTCGGGGAAAAACCGCTCCTTCAGCGTGTAGCCGATCAGGCACACGCGCCGCCCGAGGCTGTTTTCCACCTCGGTGAAGTAGCGACCCAGCTCGACGGTGGAGGAATCGATCCGCTCCATCGAGGGCGTCTGCCCGGTGAGGGTAACATCGGGCACTTCCACGTCGCGGTACTGCGCCCGGGTGGTCATCCGCCCCGTGGCCCCGGTGATGGCGCACTCGGTGCAGAGGTCGCGCACCGCCAGATAGTCCTCGTAATGGATCCGCTTGTACCGCTGCGCCTTGCGGATGACGTCGAAATCCGTCACCGCAAAAGGCATCCGCGACATCTGGAAGACGTCGCTGCCGAGGTTGGCGATTTTCGTCTCCACATAGACGTTGGCGCCCTGCACGATGGTGACGACGGTGATCAGCGTCGCCACTCCCATCATCAGCCCCAGAATGGTCAGAGCGCTCCTGAGGCGGTAGGCGCGCAGGGCGTCCACCGCCAGAGCCAGGGTGTCTTGCGGTCGCAGCACTTTCTCATCATTCAGACGCCGCCCGCGGCGCCGCTGTTCTGGGAATTGAAGGAGATTTGCGCCGCCGTGGGCGGCCGATCATACTCTGACCCTGGCCCACCTCTTGCCCGCGCGGATCAAATGCTCGCCGGCCTCGAGCCGCTGGGCCGGCGAACGAACCACCGCCGAGTCCACCTCCACAGCGCCCGCCTTGATCAGCCGGTCGGCCTCCGTGCCCGACGGCGCCAGCCCCGCCGCCAGCAGGCACTGCCGCAGCCGCGGGTCGCCGCACTCCACCAGCGGCAGGTCCTCCGGCGCCTGGCCCTGGCTCACATCGTGCAGCCACTGCTCGCGCGCGGCGCGCGCCACGTGCGCCGGGTAGAAGTCCGCCACAATGCGCTCGGCCAGGTCCAGTTTCAGGTCGCGCGGGTTCCGCCCGCTGCGCTTCAGCGCCGCGATCTCCGCCGTGGTCAGATCGGTGAGCAGCTCGTAGTAGCGCCACATCAGGTCGTCGGAGATCGACATCAGCTTCTTCACCATCACGTCCGGCGGCTCGGTGATGCCGACGTAATTGCCTTTCGACTTCGACATCTTCTCCACGCCGTCCAGCCCCTCGAGCAGCGGCGTCGTCGCGATGATTTGCGGCCGCTGGCCGTACTCGCGCTGGATGTCGCGGCCCACCAGCAGGTTGAACTTCTGGTCCGAGCCGCCCAGCTCGACGTCGGCCTCGAGCGCCACCGAGTCGTAGGCCTGCGCCAGCGGGTAGAGAAACTCGTGGATCGCGATCGGCACGCCCGCCCGGAAACGCTTCGCGAAATCGTCCCGCTCCAGCATCCGCGCCACCGTGTAGCGCGACGCCAGCCGGATGATGTCCTCGAAACGGAGCTTGCCGAGCCATTCGTAGTTGAACCGGACTTCCGTCTTCTCCGGGTCGAGAATCTTGAACACCTGTTGCTTGTATGTCTCCGCGTTGCGGTTGATCTCCTCGCGGGTCATCGGCGGCCGCAGCGTGTTGCGTCCCGTGGGGTCGCCGATCAGCCCGGTGGCGTCGCCGATGACGAAGATCACCCGGTGGCCCATGTCCTCGAAATGCTTCATCTTGCGCAGCAGCACCGTGTGGCCGAGGTGCAGGTCCGGCGCCGTGGGGTCGAAGCCGACTTTCACCCGCAGCGGGCGGTTGTCGCGGATCGACTCGGCCAGCCGCTCCTTCAGCTCCTCTTCGCGGATGATCTCCTCAAATCCCTTGCGCAGGTACTCGAATTGCTTTTCAACGGGAAGGAATGCCACGAAGACCATTGTATCGGCCGGAATCGCAGCGCCCGTGGCGAGCGCGCACCGCGGGGTCTAAGATAAACGGGGAACCGAACTTCCATGCCCGTCCGCCACCGCTTCGGTCCGTTTGAATTCGACCCCGAACAGCGGGAGCTGTACCGGAACGGAACACCGGTCCCGCTTCAGCCGAAACTGGCGGACCTGCTGGCGGCATTGCTGGAACGCCGCGGGCAGGTGGTCGGCAAAGACGACCTGATGAAGCGGGTCTGGCCGGATACCCGCGTCGAAGAGACGGGCCTCGCCCGCAACATCTGGCTGCTGAGGAAAGCCTTGGGCGACGAGGGCGAACAAAGCCTGTATATCGAAACCGTGCCCAAACGCGGCTACCGTTTTCTTGCCGAGGAATCGCCGGCCGATCCGCGCCAGGTCCGCCGCGCGGCCCGCAGGCTGGCCATCGCCGGGGTGCTTCTCGCGGCCGCCGGGGTTGCCGTCTGGTGGCAGTTCTACCGGTCTTCCGCCTTCGTTGCCTCGCCGCCCGGCACGGCCCGCCTGGCCGTGATTCCCTTCGACTGCCGGGGCGGCTGGCTGTGCGACGCCGTGTTCTCGCAACCCTTCGAGGAACTGCTGGCCGCCGAACTTCTGCGCACGGGCCGGGCGAGGCTGGTTTCTCCGTCCACGGTCCGCCGATACCGCGACAACCGCATTCCCGTGCCGCTGATGGCGCGGCTCCTGGGGCTCGACGTGGTTCTTGAGGGCTCCGTCCTGGAGATCGATGGACGGGTGCGCGTCGTCGCGCGCCTCTCCGATGTCCACTCGGGACGCCTGATCTGGTCAGAGAGTTTCGACCTTCCCGCCGGCGATCCCGCCGCCGCCCAGCGCGCGGCCGCCGCCTGGATCGCCTCGGCCGTCGGCAAAGCGCTCTGAGTCCGGAGCGCCGGCAGATGCTCCTTGCTCCCCAAATGGGGATATGTCATGATGAGCAGCGCGATGGCCGGGGAACCACCGCAGCGGGTCCAGCTTCACTCGTGGAAGGAGATCGCGCAATACCTCGGAGTCACTGAGCGCACGGCCCAGAAGTGGGAGCGCGAGCGGGGCCTGCCCGTGCACCGGCTGCCCGGAGAGAAAGGCCGCGTCGTTGCATGGCTCGATGAACTCGACCGGTGGCGCTCCTCCGTGCTGGACAAACCCGCCTGGTGGGTCAGGGTGAGCTTCTGGCGGAGCTTTGCGTTCGCCAGCGCCGCCTTGCTGTTGGTTGTGGCGCTGGGATTTGCTTTGCACCTTCTGCTCCGGACCCGCCAAGGCCCGCCGGTGCGGTTTGTTCTCGAGGGGCGGGCGCTGAGGGCGCTCGATGCCAACGGGCGCGAGACCTGGCGGGCGTCGCTTGAACAGCCCGCGGCGGAAGGCGTCTCCCCCGCGGATTGGCTGTCTCACCGGCTGGCATGGTTCGGCGATCTCAACGCTGACGGGCGGACGGAGTTTCTCTATACTCACCATCCGGAGTCCCACTACACTCTGGGCGACGAGCTGATCTGCTACTCTCACGCCGGCCGGGTCCTTTGGCGCTATCGCAATACGCGAACCATCGACAGCCGCAGCGAAAGGTTCGCTCCGCCCTGGCTGGTCGCCTTTGTATTGCCGTTGCCCCCTTCGCCCGGCGGCACCCGCCGCGTGCTGGTTGTTACCCACCACTTGAGCTGGTACCCGGCGCAAGTGGCTGTCCTCTCGAGCGAGGGGCGGTTGCTCGGCGAATACTGGCACTCCGGGCACATTCTTTTTGGCGAGACGGCGGAACTCGACGGCGACCCGGGGCCGGAAGTGCTGCTTGCCGGCATCAGCAACTCTTACAAGACGTCCACCCTGATCGCACTCGACCCCGAAGATCTCCACGGCGCCTCCCGGGAGGAGGAACACCCCGATTATCAGTTGCTCGTGCCCGGTGGCCCTTGCGAAAAGGCCCGCCTGCTGTTCCCGCGCACCTGCATCAGCCGCCTGCTGGACCCCTATAGCAAGCCTACCGGCCTGTTCGTCCACGCCGGCCGCATCCATTTCGGCACCAACGAGCGTACCGGCGCGCAGGACTGCACGACGATGTACCAGTTCGACATGAAGCTCAACCTGCTTTCGGCCGAGGTCAACGATGCGTTCCTCGCCTGCCACCGCCAGCTGGAAGTCGCGGGAGGGCTGGACCATCCGTTCACCGAAGCCGAGTTGCAGGCCCTCCGGCAGGTCCGCATCCTGCGTCATTGGGACACCTTGAGGAGCGCGCAGGAACGGCTGCCCGCAGCAGGGCCAGCCACCGAAGAACCCGGGCGCCGGCCTGCGGCCGGGCCGCAGTCCGCTTCCCGGAATAGCCGGTGAGTCGCCGCCTCCCATATCATGCGGCCGCCTCCGGTTGCGAAGCTCTGCCGAAGAGGATCCGAAGCCATTCCGAAGCTGTTTCGAAGCTCTGTTCGCACGGTTTCCGGTGCATCCTGAAAGCGCGTCAAGGGAGGCGCCTGTGCAACTGGCCGCCGTGGTTTTGTTGAGCTGCCTGGGCTCGTGGCAGGCTCCGAAGGTGGGCGTGGTCGACCCGCGCGCGCTGGTGATTGCCTTCTATCGTTCAGAGCTCTGGCGCAACGAGCTGAAGGCGAGGCGCGAAGAGATGGAGGCGGCAAAGCGCGCGGGAGACCGCAGGAAGGCGGCCGAACTGGAACGCTGGGGGCGCGAAGCGCAACGGCTCGCCCACCGGCAGCTCGCCGGCAAGGCGCCGCTGGACAATATCTGGAACGCGATTGCGCCCCTGCTGCCGGAGATCGCTGCAAAGGCCGGGGTGGAACAGGTGGTCCCGGAGTCTCCGCCCGGGGTTGAGGCCGTCGACGTAACCCCTTTGCTTCTGGATGCGCTGGGAACCGATGAGACCACCCGGCGCTGGATCGAGCGCATGCAGGAGAAGTCCCGCAGGCCGCCACCCGGACGCGCCGTCAGGAAAGGAAAACCATGAATATGAACCGGACCAAACAACGCGTCATTCTCTGGGCTCCCAGGCTTCTGGGCGTTCTCTACGCGGCATTCATTTCGGTCTTCGCGCTGGACGTCTTTGCGGAAGGCAGGCCCATCGGCGAAACGCTTGTCGCTTTGGCAATGCACCTGATTCCTACTGCCCTGGTGCTGCTGATCCTGGCTGCCGCATGGAAGTGGCCCTGGATCGGGACTGCCGGCTACGCGTCGCTCGCAGCGGTGTACTCTGTCTGGGCATGGCGGCACCCGCTGTGGATCGCCTTGATCGGCGGCCCATTGCTGCTGATTGCCGCGCTCTTCTTGGCCTCGCACATCATGCTGAGGCGCGCCCGTCCGGCGCCGGCCTCCGGCCCCGGCGCTGGCCCGCCCGCGCAGTGAGGGGACAAGCCTGCCGGAACACCCGCGCCCGGCGGCGGATACGCTAGGCCGCCTGCCGGAGAGGCGGGGCTGCGGCGGCCGCGCCCCGCCGCAATCGCCGCAACAGCACCTCCACAAAGTTCAGCGCCAGGGCCAGCGCAAGCAAACCGGGCCAGAGCCGCAGCGTGGTCGGCAGCGCCCTCCCGGTTGGCCGGAACACCTCGCGCGGCGCAGGCTGAAACCGCCCGCCCGTATACAGGGCGATCTGCCGCAACAGCGCCGGGTTCTCCCCGAAACCGGTCAGCTCCGGCTCGGGCAGATACAGTCCGATCTCCGGGAACGCCCGCGACTCGGCCAGCGGCCAGACGCGGAACAGCCCCCGGCGGCCTCCGGTCGGCGCTTCGGCCCGGAACAGGCCGGGAGCCAGTTTCTCCGCCCTGACGGTGCGGCGGTAGCCGTCGGGACCGAAAACATAAAGCGGCGGGGCTGTTTCCGGCATCGGCACGGTGGGCGACTGCCGGTATTCGGCCACCAGCACGGAACGCGCCGGGTCGAAGCGCAGCGTGGCCTGCCCGGGCAGCGCCTGCGGCAGCAGGTCCCGCGCCACATTCGCCCAGAACCGGTCGTATCCGTTCCAACCGATCCAGGCGGCCGCCCAGCGCGGCTTGGCGTCGGAGGCGAACACCGCCGCGCGCCCCAGCCCGTATTGCCAGCGCGCCAACAACGGGTCGGGTGCACCCGGCGCCGCCGTTTGCGGCGGCACGGCGAGCAGCGTCTCCGCCGTGGGCTTGGCGATGAACCGCACATAGCCGAGCAGCTCGGGCAGCGTCTCGCCTTCCAGCCCGGCCAGCAACTCGGCCTTCCGCATCACCCGCGGCCGGAAGGGCCGCTCGACCGTCGTCGAACCGGTGTGCTCCTGCACGTCCTTGATCAGGATCTGCTCCAGTCCCGAGGGATCGGTGAGGAAGTAGGACTTGCCCATCGCCGCCGCTGCCACGCGCTCCAGATACCCGCGGTTCACGTCCTGGCCGAGACCTACCGTGGAGATCGTGATCCGGTTGGCGGCGGCGCTGCGGGCGATCGTCATCGAGTCGCCCTCCTCGCTGATGCCATCCGTCAGCAACACGATGTGCTTGTAGACGCCCTGCGCGGGCAGCATGCGCTTGTAAGCCTCGGCCAGGGCGGGCGCGATCTGGGTGCCGCCGTCGGCGACGATGCCCGCGATCAGGCGCTTGATCATCGCCTTGTCCTCGGCCCTTCGCAGCGGCACGGCCCACTGGTGCGTGTTGTCGAAAATCAGGATGCCGATCTGGTCCGCCGGCTTCAGGTTCTCCACCACCCCGATGGCCGCCAGCCGCGCCAGCTCCATCTTGCGGCCTTCCATCGACGACGACTTGTCGATGATCAGGATCACCGCCGAGCCCTCCGGGCTCCGCGGCGGCGCGATCGTCGCCGGCAGCGCGCGGTTCAGCGGGTCCGCCGACGCGGTCTTGCGCTCCACGTAAATGTTCCGCTCGCCGCCGATCACCAGCAGCCCGCCGCCCTGCTCGACGAACTTCTCCAGCCGCTCCTTCACCGAAAACGGGAGCGACTCGAAATCGACGTTGTTCAGGACGATGATCTGATACTCGTCCAGCTCCGCCGCGGGCAACACGGATGAGCGGGTGACGTCAAACTGGGCCGCCGCCAGCGTCCCCAGAAGGTTCGTCTCCATCCCCGGCGGGTCCTGGGTGACATACAACAGGCGCGGGCGAAGCACGCTCACTGCCTGCTCGAACTCCACCTGCCCGAGCCCTTCCGCCCGCAGCCGCAACTGGAGGTCGATCGCCCCCGCCGTGGACACCGACGCCCGCACGGCGAGCTGGTTCAGGCCCGGCTCCAGCTGCACCGCCGTAGAGCCCAGCGTGCGGCCCTCGGCCGCCACCTCCAGCGTGGCTGGCGCCCGCGCGGGCGCGCGCACCTCGAGCACCACCGGGAAGCGCTCCCCGGTGAAAGCCACCGCAGGCAGCCGCGCAGACTCAAGCCGGAGTTTGGGCTCGGGCCGGCCCGGGATGACAAATGCGTCGACGGAGACGCCCAGCTCGCGGGCCTGCCACGCCGCGCGCGCCGCCAGGCCGGCGTTCTCCCGCCCGTCGGACAGCAGCACCACGCGCGGCGCGAGACCCGGCGGGGAGGACGAAATCGCTTCGCGAATCGCCGACTCGATGTTCGTCGCTCGCCCCTCCTCTCCCGCCGCGTGCCGGAGCCGCCACGGGCGGGCGCTCTCTTCCGGCGCGGGCAGCCGCACCGAGCGCGCGAACGGCAGCACCCGCAACGTGTGCCGCCCGCGCGCGGACTCCAGCGCGGAGACGATCTGCGAGGCCCGCGCCAGCCCTTCCGGCGGGATGCTCGCGCTCGTGTCGGCCAAAACGGAAACGGCCAGTTTTGTTTCCTTGACCGGCAGCCCGGGCTGGAACAGCGCCGCCAGCGCCGCAACGATGGCCGCCGCCTTCAGCGCCGCCGAAAGGCGCGGCGCGGGCCTCTGCCGGAACATCCACCATTCCGCCGCCAGCGTCGCGCAGCCGAGGATCACGAGGATCTGCCACAGATCGCGCGGCCCGCCCCCCGCAGGCGCCGCCGGCCCGAGCCCCCGCGCCGCTCCGGGCGGCGCCTCCCACCGCGCCGCAGCCAGCGCGGGCAGCGTCAGCGAGTAGACCAGCTCCGAGGAGGGCGTGGCGATGCGCAGCAGCGAAGGCCGCGGCGCGAAACAGCGCAGCGTGCGGCCCTCCAGCGTGAAGGGCAGTTCCGCCCCGCTTTCGTCGGTCACCCGGACGCGGTCCGCCGCCGCAGCCTCCGGCAGTTCCACTGTGAGCGCGCCGGGCGTCGCCGCCAGCGTCTCCTGCCTCTGGAACCGGGACGGCGCAAGCCATTGCACGATGTTGGCGAACAGCAGCGGCGCGGCCACGTGATAGCGCATCGCGGGCGAGCCCGGATGAAAGCCCAGCAGCACCCGCCGCGGCGGCGCGTCCCGGGCCAGTCCGGCGGGGCCGGCGGTAGTCGAGACAAGAACCGTATCGCCGTCTTCGGGCAACAGCGTGCGCACATCCTCCAGCCGCACATCCGCCGAGCGCAGATTGGCCGTCACCGGGTGCGTCGCGTTCCACTGGTTCAGCTGCGCGGAGGCAGAGCCGGGGCGCAGAATCAGCGCCGGCCGCACGGGGAGCCGCCCGGGGTGGATCGAGTCCAGGATCAGCACGTCGGCTTCATGGCCGGGCTGGTAACGGCTCGCGGGAAACCAGGAGGCCTGGATGCGCGGGTCGGATTCGAGCAGCGGGCGCAAGGGGGCCGGATTGTCGGAAAACACGGCCACGCGCACCACCGGCGGCGGGGGAAGTTCGATGGTGGCGCGGTCGTCGGCCGGCAGCGCGTCCCGGGCCTCCAGCCGCACTTCCACCCAGCCGGCCACCGGCGCCCGGAACTGAAACGTAACCTCGCTTTCCGCGCCGGGCCGCAACTCCAGCAGGCGCGTGGCCACCACCGAGCCGCCGAAGCCGGCCAGGAAAGGCGCCGTGCGCGGCGCGGGGCCGTAATTGCGGACGAGCACCTGCGCCTCGACCCGCTCGGGATCCTTCAGCATGCGCCGCAGCGAGACCCGCGTGATCCCCGCGTTGTCGAGTGGCGCGGAAGCCTCGAGCAGCCGCAGGTTCGGCGGAGGCAAGGCTTCCGCGTCTGCCTCCGCCATCAGCGGGCCTGCGTAGACGATTTCCCCCGCGCGCGCCGCGTGCAGCCGCAGGGATTGCCGGGCCAGTTCGAACGCCGGACCCGGGTCGAGCGCCGTCGACGACGCTTGCGAGGCGCGGATCGCGCGCGCGGCCTCCTCGCGGTCGGCCGTGAATTGCGTCAATGGCGTGGGCACGGCGTCGGCCCGCACCACCAGCACGCGGTCCTGCGCGGGCAGCGCGCGCAACCAGGCGAGCGCCAGCTTCTTCGTTTCCCGCTCCACGGCCGGAATCTGCATCCACGAGCTGCCGTCGAGCAGCAGCACGTGCGCCGCGCCGGCGTCCGGGCGCGGCCCGATGCGGGGCTGCGCGATGGCCAGCAGCAGCAGCGCGAGCGCCACCAACTGCAACAGCAGCGAGAGCGGCTGGTCGATCCGGCGGCGCCGCTTCTGGTGCAGCTCCCGCTGCGCCTGCCGCCAGAACCGCAGCGTCGGCACCACCGCCTGCCGCCGCGCGCGGATCAGCAGATACATTGCCACCGTCGCCGCCGAGCCGGCGGCCAGGAGCAGGAGAAATTCGGCCACGGCGAGATTGGCGAAGAACATCGCTCACGCCCCCCGCGCCGTCCGCTCAAACTCGGCGCCGGTCAGGTCCAGCGCCTCGAAGATCGCCTCGTCCAGCGGGACCGACGTCGCGAAACCCGCGTAGCGCCCGCCGGCGCGCATCACCAGGCGCTCGATGGCGGCGGCGTAGCCGTCGAAGGCTTCCGTGTATGCGCGGCACGCCTCGGCGTCGAGCGGCAGTTGCAGCACGCCGCCGGTCTCGGCATCCCGCAGCGTCGTCTCGCCCGACAGCGCGGGCGCGCGCTCGGAGTCCGTGTACACGTGCACCGCCATCAGCTCGTGACCGAAATCCGCCAGGTATTGCAGCGGCTTGAGCACGTCGCCGTCGTCGAGAAAATCGGAAAAGATCACGAGCAGGCCCGGCCTCGGGTATTTCGAGATAAATTGCCGGGCGATATCGAAAAAATTCGAGCGGCCTTCCGGGCGCAATTCGGCCAGAAAGTCGTTGGCCGGGCCGAAACGGTGCCGCCCGCCGCTGGCGACGTACGGGTCCAGCAGGCGCTCGTGAAACGGCAGCAGCACCACCGTGTCATGCCGGACCAGCGCCACGTAGGTGAGCGCGGCCGCCAGCCGGCGCGCGTAGTCGAACTTCGACGGGTCGCGCCGGTCGGGCGAAACGGCCATCGACAGCGACGTGTCCACCAGCATCCGGACCGGCGTGCGCGGCTCGGTCTGGAACATTTTCAGGAACAGCTTCTCCAGCCGCAGGTAGGCGCGCCAGTTCACGGCCCGCAGATCGTCGCCCTGATGGAAGCGGCGGTGGTCGAGAAACTCGATTCCCGGCCCGGAGTAGCGCGAGATGTTCCGCCCGCCCACCAGCCCGCGAAAAGACTTGTGCCAGCGCAGCGTCAGGCGCTCCAGGCGTTCCAGCAGGCGGCGGTCAAGGAGCGGTTCGGCCATGATCAGCGGGGAGGCCCGGAGGCGGCGATGATCTCGGCCAGCAGCGTCTCCGGTGTGTGCCCGTCGGCGTGGGCGTCGAAATTCAGGATGATGCGGTGGCGGAGCACGGCCGGCGCCACCGCGCGGATGTCCTCCACCGACACGTGCGCGTTGCCGCGCATGAAGGCGTGCACGCGCCCGCACTCGACCAGCGCTTGCGCGCCGCGCGGCGAGGAGCCGTAGCGGATGTACTTGTCGGCCAGCGGGTGCGCCTCGCGCGTGCCGGGCTGCGTGGCCAGCACGAGGGAAACCGCGTAGTCGCGCACGTGCGGCGCCACCACCACCTCGCGGCACGCGCGCCGGATGGAGAGAATTTCCTCGCGGTCCATCACCTGCCGCAGGTCCGGCTCCTCGCGCTGGATGGTGCGCTCCACGATCACGTTCATCTCCTCGCGGGAGGGATAGTCGACGAGGATCTTCATCAGGAACCGGTCCAGCTGCGCCTCCGGCAGCGGATAGGTGCCCTCCATTTCAATCGGGTTCTGCGTCGCCATCACCAGAAACGGCGACTCCAGCTCGTGCGTGGTCGAGCCGGAAGTCACCGTCCGCTCCTGCATCGCCTCGAGCAGCGCGGACTGCGTCTTCGGCGTGGCGCGGTTGATCTCGTCGGCCAGCACAAGGTTGGCGAAGATCGGCCCCGGCTGGAACTTGAGCGCCTTGGCCCCGCCCTCCAGCGTCTCCATGATCATGCTGCCGACAATGTCGGCGGGCATCAGGTCCGGCGTGAACTGGATGCGCGAATACTTCAGATGCAGCACGCGCGCCAGCGTCCGGAGCAGCGTCGTCTTGCCCAGCCCCGGCACGCCCTCGAGCAGCACGTGCCCGCCCGCCAGAAGGCAGATCAGCACGCCGTCGACCACCTGCTGCTGGCCGACAATGACCTTTCCGATTTCCGAACGGACTTCGTCCAGCCGGGCGACGGCTTCGGGCAGAGACGCGGCAGTGGGCACGCCTTTATTGTAGGTCAGCCGCCGGAAGCGCCCCCGGCGAAGACCATGTGCGCCGGCTCGACGCCCGCCCGCCGGCAATGCTCGCGGTACAGCGCCCCGTAGCTCAGCGTGATGTAGTCCTGCCGCCGGAAGCCCAGCTCGGCCGCAACGGCGTCGATCCACTCCGGCGGCCCCTCCAGTTCGATGAAGCAGCCGATCGGCGTTTCATCCACGCAGGCGTGTCCAGCGTCTCCCGGCCGGCTGTACGCGGTGCGGTACTTCTCGTAGCGGAACACGCCCCGGTAGCCGAGCGCTTCGAGGATGCCCGCCATGGCGGCCGCGTCGGCCACGCGCGTTTCGATCTCGCGCCGCTTCTTGTGCGGCCCTTCTTCGGCCGGCCCCTTCCAGGTGAGCAGCGCCTCGCTGCGGAACTCGCGCAGCCGCAGCAGCTGCCCCGCGCCGATCAGGCCCAGGTCCGGCGTGTCGAACACCGTGTTGGCCTCGAAGGAGCGCTCGTGGGACGGGGCGAAGCCCGCGCGGGTGAGCCGCGCCGCCGCCTCTTCGGCCGAGGGCGCGGCCAGCTTGATTTCGATTTCCATTCCGCCGCCGGTTTGCATCTCCAGCCCACAGTATCCCGCGCCGGGGGCGGGCCGCCAACCGCCCCGGGGCTACGCCGGCGGCTGCTGTCCGCCGGGCTGCGGCCGCCGCGGCGGCGGAGGCGGCGGCGCCGCGGAGCTTCCGTCCGTGTGGCGGATCACGTTCATCGCCACGCTGAGGATCGACGCCACGTCGCCGAGATTCGACGGCACGACGATGGTGGAGGAAGCCTTCGCAATGCGGCCGAACTCGGCGATGTACTGCTCGGCCACGCGCAGCTGCACCGCCTCGAAGCCGCCCGGCTCGTGGATCGCCTGCGCCACGCGGCGGATGCCCTCCGCGGTGGCCTGCGCGATCGCCAGGATCGCCTGCGCCTGCCCCTCGGCCTCGTTGATCTGCTGCTGCCGGCGCGCCTCGCTCGCCTTGATCACTTTCTGCTTTTCGCCTTCCGCGGTGTTGATGGCCGCTTCGCGCGCCGCTTCCGAGCTGAGAATGGTCGCGCGCTTTTCGCGCTCGGCCCTCATCTGCTTTTCCATTGCGCCGAGAATGTCGGCCGGCGGGTTGATCGTCTTGATCTCGTACCGCAGCACCTTCACGCCCCACGGCTCGCTGGCCTTGTCCAGCTCGCTCACCACCGCGGCGTTGATGTTGGTGCGTTCCTCGAACGTGCGGTCCAGGTCGATCTTGCCGATCTCGCTGCGCAGCGTCGTCTGCGCCAGTTGCGTGATGGCGAAGATGTAGTCGGCGATGCCGTAGGAGGCGCGCTCCGGGTTCAGCACTTTCAGATACAGCACGCCGTCGATGTTGACCCTCACGTTGTCGCGCGTGATGCAGATCTGCTCGGGAATGTCGATCGCCTGCTCCTTCAGCGAGTGGCGGTAGCGGATCACGTCGATGAACGGCACCAGGATGTGGAAGCCCGCATACAGCGTGCCCGCGTACTTGCCGAGCCGCTCGACGATGTAGGCCGACTGCTGCGGCACCACGACCGCCGTCTTGGCGATCACGACAAGGGCCAGAAAGACCAGGAAAAATACAACGATCAGCGCGCCGAATTCCACGTCTCGCCTCCTTCGTCCGGCGTCAGCCGCGCCGCACGTGCAGCGTCAGCCCGTCCACGCGCGCCACGCGGCACCGTTCGCCCGCGCCGATGGCGGCCTCTTCCTCGTTCTTCGCGTTCCACACCGACCCGCGCAATTCGACCTTGCCGTATCCGCCCGGCGCAATCTCCTGCACGGCGATTGCGGCCTCGCCGACAAGCGCGTCCACGTCAGGCGAGTCCGGCGCCTGCGCCCGGAACCGTTCCTGCAACGGTCTGCGCAGGAATGCCACGCCGGCCACGCTCAGGCCGACAAACAGCAAGCCTTCCGAAACCAGACCCTGCGTGAAGCCGAGCAGCTTCAGCACGCCCACGCACACCGCGCTGGCGCCGAAAAAGAAGATGTAGAACCCGCCGGGCGTGAGGATTTCCGCGGCCAGCAGCACCACGCCGAGCACAATCCACAGCCACCAGGCGGCGGAGAACTCCTCCACGGAAAACCTCCTTGGTCCCGCACGAGCATATCACAGGGGGCGGCGATAGAATAAAGCAGAACTCTCCCTTTGCAAAGGTGGCACCCTTTATGAACAGGAATCCTCTCGACCGCCGCGCCTTCACGGCCGGCGCCGCCGCGGCCTTCGCCTCCACGGCGATGGCGCGAACCGCGAACAAGCTCAACCCCGCGCGCGTCATCGGCGCCAACGACCGCATCCAGGTCGCCGTCATCGGCACCGGCGGACGCGGCTTCTACGTCGCCGAGCGCTTCGAGCGCTACGCCGAGCAGGTCAAGCCCAACGCCTGCCAGGTCGTCGGCGTCTGCGACGTCTACCAGAAGCGCGTCACGCTGGCCAGAGAGCGCTTCAAGTGCAAGGGCACGCTCGACTACCGCGAGATCCTCGACGACAAGTCGGTGGACGCCGTCATCGTCGCCACGCCCGACCACTGGCACGCGCAGATCGCGCTCGAGGCCATGGACAAGGGCAAGGACGTCTACCTCGAAAAGCCCATGTGCCACACCATTGAAGAGGTGAAGGCGCTCATCAACACCGTTCGCGAGACCGGCCGCGTCGTCCAGGTCGGCTCCCAGACCACCTCCGGCGACCAGTGGTGGAAGGCCCGCAAGGCCATTGCCGACGGCATGATCGGCAAGATGATCATGAGCCAGGGCTCCTACCACCGCAACTCCGTCGAAGGCGAGTGGAACTGGAAGATCGATCCCGAGGCGGGCCCCGACGCCAAGGGCGACAACTACGTGGACTGGAAGATGTGGCTCGGCAAGGCGCCGAAGCGCCCCTGGGACCCGGACCGCTTCTTCCGCTTCCGCAAGTACTGGGATTATTCCGGCGGCATCGCCACCGACCTTTTCTTCCACGTGATGGCCCCCTTCAACATCTGCTGGGGCGAGCCGCATTACCCGCTGCGCGTGGCCGCTTCCGGCGGCATCTACGTCTTCAAGGACGAGCGCGAGGTGCCCGATACCTTCCACATGATCGCCGAGTATCCCAAGGGCTTCTCGGTGGTTCTTTCGAGCACCATGGCCAACTCCGAGCACATCCCTGGCACCGTGCGCGGCCATGAAGGGACCATCGTGATGGTCGAGCACGGCCGCTTCGAAGGCTACGCGCCCTACATCACGGTAAAGCCCGAAAAGCGCGTCATCAGCGCGGAGTACAAGGCGAAGTTCGGCGAAGAGCCCATCCGGATCGAGGTGGAGAACAAGGACACGATGATGGCCCACATCGGCAACTTCCTCGACTGCATGCGCTCGCGCCAGAAGCCGACGCTCGACGTCGAAACCGCCGCCCGCGCCCAGGTCGTCATCACCATGGCCGTGATGAGCTACCGCCAGGGCAAGGTGCTCTACTTCGACGAGAAGAATTTCAAGGTGGTCGACAAGCCGGTGCGCGTCTGAGGCGCGCGCCGTTGCTGAAAGAATCCGGGCCCGGAGCCGCCCCGCCGGCTCCGGGTTTTTTTCGCCTTTCGCGGCCTGGTTTGACCCCCGGAATCGGACCGTGATAGCCTTTTCTTGTCGGGCCGGCGCGTTGTTCGCGGCCCCTCCAGACCTCCGGCTCCGCTTCCGGGCCTGGCCGCATCATTCTCGACACGCGACGCGATGGAACAAATATTTCATGCCCTGCAAGGCATCCTCGTTCGAGCCTTGCCCACCTTCTTCCTCGTCATCCTCCTTCACTGGTTCCTGAAGAAGATCCTCTTCCAGCCGCTCGAGCGCGTGATGGAGGAGCGCCGGCAGCGCACCGACGGCGTTCTGGAATCCTGCGAGGCGGCTCTCGAACGGGCGCGCCGGAAGCTGCGCGAGTACGAGGATAGCCTCCGGCAGGCGCAGGCGGAAATCTTCGACCAGCAGGAAGCGGAACGGAAACAGATGGCTGCGCAACAGGCGGCCGCCGTGGCCGAGGCGCGGCAGCGCGCCCGCCAACGCGTGGAGGCCGCTCGCGCGGAAATCGAGGCCGAGGCCGCGCAGGCCCGCGAGGGGCTTCGCGAACAGGCGGCCGCGCTGGCCGACGCCATCACCCGCATGGTGCTGGCCGGGAGGACGCAATGACCCGCGCGCTCTGGCTGGCTCTCTTCACGGCTGCGCTCGCATTCGCTTCCCCGGAAGCGGGCGGGCATGGCGAATCCCACGGCGGGGATCCCTACATCTGGTACAAGTGGTTCAACTTCGCCATCCTTGCCGGCGGCCTTGGTTATCTGATCGCGAAATTCGGCGCTCCGGCTTTGCGCGGGCAGCAGAAGTCGATTCTGAAGAAGCTGGACGAGGCGCAGAAAAAAGCCGCCGAAACCGAGCGGCACACGAAGGCGGTGGAAGAGAAGGTGGCCGGCCTCGAGCGCGAAATCGAGGCGTTGCGCAAGCGCGCCGCCGAAGAGATGGCCATCGAGGCGCGCCAGGTGGAGGCCGAGACCAAACGGCTCCTCGAAAAGGTGGATGAGCAGGCGCGGCTGGAAATCGCCTCCGCCGTCGATCACGCGAGGAAGGAGCTGCGCGCCATGGCCGCCGATCTCGCCGTCGAGCTGGCCTCGCAGCGGCTGTCGGCGGAAGTCGCGCGGGGAGCGCAGGAGAAGCTCGTCGAGCGGTTCGTCCGCTCGCTCGGCGACGGCGGGCGCAACTAGGAGGGCGGCATGGCGGAACTCGCGTTGGCCAACCAGTACGCGAAGGCGCTGCTCGAGGTGACGCAGGCCGCCGGCGGCTCGCAGGCCGCCGAAGCGGCGCTGGATGAATTGAGCCGCTTCACCGAGGTCTTTCACTCGAGCCGCGACCTGCGGACCGTACTTCTGTCCCCGGTCGTCGAGCATCAGCAGAAGGTGCGCCTGATCGGCCGGCTGTGCGAGGCGATCGGCGCCGGACGCCCGGTGCGGAATTTCCTCAGCGTGGTGACGAAGAAGCGCCGGCTGGCGCTGTTGCCCGAAATCCGGGACCGCTACCAGGCGCTGCTCGACGAGGCCGAAGGCATCGTCCGCGCCGAGGTGCGCACGGCGCTGCCGGTCACGGAGGCGCAGAAGCAGGCGCTCGAGGCCAGGCTCGCCGCCATCACCGGTGGCCAGGTCCGCTGCGGCTACCTGGTGGATGAGTCGCTGGTGGGCGGCATGAGCGTGAAAATCGGCTCGGCCGTTTACGACGGCAGCGTGCGGGGACACCTCGAGGCGCTGCGGCGGCGGCTGGCAAGCGGAAGTTGACGCAGGCTGAACAGACAGGAACAGACTTATGGCCCAGATTCGTGCCGATGAAATTGCCCGCGTGCTGCGGGAGGAAATCGAGAGCTACGACAAGGCGGTCGAGGTTGCCGAAACCGGCTACGTGGTGACGGTGGGCGATGGCATTGCGCGCGTGCACGGCCTCGAAAAGGTGATGGCGGGCGAGCTGGTCGAGCTGCCCCACGGCGTGGTCGGCCTCGCCATGAACCTCGAAGAGGACGAGGTCGGCGTCGTGCTGCTCGGCGAGCCGCACCTCATCAAGGAAGGCGACGAAGTGCGCCGCACGCGCCGCATCATGTCCGTGCCGGTGGGCGAAGCGCTCATCGGGCGCGTCGTCAACGCGCTCGGCGAGCCGATCGACGAGAAAGGGCCCATCCGCACCGAGCACTACGGGCCCGTCGAGCGCCTCGCGCCCGGCGTCGTCGACCGCAAGCCGGTGCGCGAGCCGCTGCAAACGGGCATCAAGGCGATCGACGCGCTCATCCCCATCGGCCGCGGCCAGCGCGAGCTGATCATCGGCGACCGCCAGACCGGCAAGACGGCCATTGCCATCGACACGATCATCAACCAGAAGGGCCAGGACGTTATCTGCATCTACGTCGCCATCGGCCAGAAGCGGTCCACCGTGGCGCAGGTCGTCAAGACCCTCACGGATTACGGCGCGATGGATTACACCATCGTCGTCGCCGCCACCGCCAGCGAATCGGCCGCCCTCCAGTACATCGCCCCCTACGCCGGCTGCGCCATGGGCGAGTACTTCCGCGACCGCGGCGGCCACGCCCTCTGCATCTATGACGACCTGAGCAAGCAGGCGGCCGCCTACCGCGAAATCTCGCTGCTGCTGCGCCGCCCGCCGGGACGCGAAGCCTACCCCGGCGACGTGTTCTACCTGCACTCGCGCCTGCTCGAGCGCGCCGCCAAGCTCAACGACAAGCTGGGCGGCGGCTCGCTCACCGCGCTGCCCTTCATCGAGACCCAGGCCGGCGACGTCTCGGCCTACATCCCGACCAACGTCATTTCGATCACCGACGGGCAGATCTTCCTGCAAACCGACCTGTTCAACTCCAACATCCGCCCCGCGGTCGACGTCGGCATCTCGGTCAGCCGCGTCGGCGGCAACGCGCAGATCAAGGCAATGAAGCAGGTGGCCGGGTCGCTGCGCCTCGATCTGGCCCAGTACCGCGCGCTGGCTGCTTTCGCCCAGTTCGGCTCCGACCTCGACAAGGCCTCGCAGGCCCAGCTGAACCGCGGCCGCCGCCTGACGGAAATCCTCAAGCAGCCGCAGTACCACCCGCTGCCCGTCGAGAAGCAGGTGCTCATCCTTTTCGCCGGCGTCAACGGCTATCTGGACGACCTGCCCGTGGAAGCCTGCCAGCCGTTCGAGGCCGAACTCTACCGCTTCGCCGACGCTTCGCACGCGGACATCCTCGCCGAGATCCGCGAGAAGAAGGCGATCAGCGAAGACCTGAAGGCGCGCATCGAGGCCATGCTCGGCGAGTTCAAACAGCGCTTCAAGGCCGAGCACAAGCTGAAGTAGCCCGCCCGGGAGGCCCCATGCCCAGTCTCATCGACATCCGGCGGCGCATCCGTTCGGTCAAGAACACGCAGCAGATCACGCGCGCGATGAAGATGGTCGCCTCGGCGCGCCTGCGCCGCGCGCAGGACCGCGTCATCAACTCGCGCCCGTACGCCCGCATGGCGAGCGAACTGCTCGGCGACGTCGTGGCCGCCGCCGGGCCGGAGCTGGTCGAGCAGCTCCCGCTTCTGGCCGCCCGCGAGGAACGCCGCATCCAGCTCGTGCTGATCACCGCCGACCGCGGCCTGGCCGGCGCCTTCAACGCCAACCTGATCAAGGCCGCGCAGCAGTTCCTCGCCGGGCACAGGGACCGCGAGGTGGAGCTGGAGCTGGTCGGCCGCAAGGGGCGCGACTTTTTCATCAAGCGGCCGGTCGCCATCAGCGGCGAGACCACCGGCATCAGCCAGACCGCCGGGCAGGCGGAAGCCGAACAGCTCGGACGCAAGCTCATCGGGCGATTCATCTCCGGCGAGGTCGATTCGGTCTGGCTGATCTACAACGAGTTCAAGAGCGTGCTTTCGCAGAAGGTGACGCTCCGCAAGATCCTGCCCATCGAGCTGCCGGCCGCCGCCTCGCGCCGCGAATACATCTTCGAGCAGCCGCCGATGGAAATGCTCGAACGCCTGCTGCCGGAATTCATCGTGCTCCAGGTGCTCGAAGCCTTCCTCGAGTCGGCCGCGGCCGAGCAGGCGGCGCGCATGACTGCCATGGATGCGGCGACGACGAACGCGGGCGAGGTGATCAACAAGCTGACCCTGTTCATGAACCGCGTCCGCCAGGCGAGCATCACGCGCGAAATCATCGAAGTGGTCAGCGGCGCCAGCGCCCTGGAATGAGGTTTTTCTGGAAATGAGCGAAACGACGAACGAGAAAGTCATCGGAAAAGTGGTTCAGGTGGCCGGCCCCGCGGTCGACATCCAGTTCCCCGAGGGCCAGGTGCCCGTCATCTACACGGCGGTGCGCATCACCAGCGAGGGCTTTGACACGCCCATTCCCATCGACGTCACCGCCGAGGTCATGCAGCACCTTGGCGAAGGCCGCGTCCGCACCGTCGCCTTGCAGCCCACCGAGGGGCTCGTGCGCGGCATGAAGGCGGTCTCGCTCGGCGAGCCGATCACCATGCCGGTCGGCAAGCAGACGCTTGGCCGCGTGCTCAACGTTCTCGGCCAGCCGGTGGACGAAATGGGCCCCGTGGTGACCGAAAAGCGCTACCCCATCCACCGGCCCGCGCCGGCCTTTGAAGAGCAATCGACCGCCACCGAGATGTTCGAGACCGGCATCAAGGTCATCGACCTGCTCGAGCCGTACCTGCGCGGCGGCAAGATCGGCCTGTTCGGCGGCGCCGGCGTCGGCAAGACCGTCATCATCATGGAGCTGATCAACAACATCGCCATGCAGCATGGCGGCGTCAGCGTCTTCGGCGGCGTCGGCGAACGCACCCGCGAGGGCAACGACCTGTGGCTCGAAATGCAGGAGTCCGGCGTGCTCGACCCGACCGACTGGACCAAGTCCAAGGTCGCCCTCATCTACGGCCAGATGACCGAGCCGCCCGGCGCGCGCCTCCGCGTCGCGCTGTCGGCGCTCACCGTCGCCGAGTACTTCCGCGACGACGAGGGCCAGGACGTGCTCCTGTTCATCGACAACATCTTCCGCTTCACCCAGGCCGGCTCCGAGGTCTCGGCGCTGCTCGGGCGCATGCCCTCGGCCGTCGGCTACCAGCCCAACCTCGCCACCGAGATGGGCGAGCTGCAAGAGCGCATCACCTCCACCAAGCGCGGCTCCATCACCTCCGTGCAGGCGATCTACGTTCCGGCGGACGACTACACCGACCCCGCGCCGGCCACCACCTTCGCGCACCTCGACGCCACGACGCAGCTCTCGCGCGAAATCGCCGCCATCGGCATCTACCCGGCGGTCGACCCGCTGGCCTCCACTTCGCGCATCCTCGACCCGCTCGTCGTCGGCGAGGAGCACTACAACACCGCGCAGCGAGTCAAGCAGATCCTCCAGCGCTACAAGGATCTTCAGGACATCATCGCCATCCTCGGCATGGACGAGCTCAGCGAGGAGGACAAGCTCATCGTTTCCCGCGCCCGCAAGATCCAGCGCTTCCTCTCCCAGCCCTTCCACGTGGCCGAGCAGTTCACCGGGTTCAAGGGCAAGTACGTGAAGCTCGCCGACACCATCCGGGGCTTCAAGGAAATCTGCGACGGCAAGCACGACGACATCCCCGAGCAGGCCTTCTACATGCAGGGCACCATCGAGGATGTGCTCGAGCGCGCCGAACAGCTGAAGAAGGCGAGCTGAGCCATGGCTGCAATGTTGCGCCTGGAGGTGGCCACGCCCGAGCGGCTGCTGCTCAGGGAAAACGTGCGGCAAGCGCTGGTCCCGGCAGCCGACGGCTATCTCGGCATCCTGCCCGAGCACGCGCCTCTGCTGGCGGAGCTGGGCATCGGCGTGCTCGTCTACGAACTGGAGAACGGTCAGAAGAAGTGGATGTCCGTCATCGGCGGTTACGTCGAGGTCGGGCCGGACCGCATCCGTGTTCTCGCCAACCGGGCCGAGAACGCCGATGAGATCGACGTCGCCCGCGCCCAGGCCGCGCTCCAGCGCGCCAACGAGCGAATCATGAACCCGACGCCGGACGTCGACATCGCCCGGGCCGTCAACGCCATGCTCCGCGCCCAGGCGCGGCTCGAGGCCGCCGCGCACAAGTAATCCGGGGCGAAAGCGGCCCCCTCGTTCGGATCTGCGAACGCCGGCCACGCGCCCGTGGCCGCGAACGGGGCTGCGCCCGTTTGGAATTGCCGGGGCGGCGCTACCGCCTGATCGCGCTACCGCGGGCCATTGGTTCAGAGCCGCGAACGGGGCGCCGGAATTCGCAAGAATTCCGGCCAGAGTGACCGGTTGCTTCGCGCGGCCCGGCACCGGTCGCGGCCCGCGACGGATAACGTTCCCGCGGCATCATGGGGCGGAGGGACAGCCTGAATTCAGGCTGTCCCGGTTTCCAAAGGCGGTCCTGGTTTCCCCGGCTTCCACACAATTCAGGCTGTCCTGGTTTCCAGCGCGACGGAGATGTGGTGCTCCGGCAACGGCTCGCCCGCGCCGAAGCGCAATACAAACGGCCCGGCCGCGGGAGGAGGTGCCGGGGCGCGGTGGTGCCAGAGCAGCTCGATGTCTGTGCCGCCGATCGCGTGCGAATCCACATTAGCGAACCGCCCGCTGCGCGCTTTGCGGCGTTCGCCCCGGCCGCCCGACATCGTCGCCGGGTAGCCGAGCGACTCCCCGCGGCGGATGGCGGCGTCCATATCCTCGACATCGAACGCCAGATGATGGAAACCCTCGCCGTGCCTCGCCATGTGATCTTCGTTGACGTTGGGTCCGCGCAGCGGCTGGATCCGCCCGCACGGCATCTGCGCATGGCGCTGCCAGCCGGGGCGCATGTCGATCTCCGCCGGGCGCCTCCGGCAAATTCTGTCGGTCATCTCGGGCCGCGTAAACGTGAGCGCGGGGAATCCGGGCTTCGCCAGAAGGCGGAGACGGGCTCGGGATCGCGCACGGCGAAGGCGAGCTGCGATACGCGCATGGCGCCGCCCGCGGCCGGCGTTCGCGTGTTCGCTGCCACGAGAGCGGGAACGATCTTGCCCAGCGCCGCGGTGTGCGGCAGGGCATGCTCCGTGGTCTCCTGCCCGGGAACAAAGGCGCCGCGCCCGACGAGGCGCACGCCGAGCCCTTCGAAATGCTCCACCTCCCGCCACACCGCAGCGGCATCCGGCATTTCGTAAGCGAGCGCGCAGGCGCCTTGGCCTCGCTTCCGGGGAAACGCCCCCGGAGGACCTGCGCTGTTGGCGGGCTGAAGCCAGTCCACGCGCAGATTGCCAAAGAGCCCTGTGGCCGCCAGCGCGGGGCGTGCGGCGCGGCCGGCGCGAAACTCCGCCGGCGCGGCTTCCTCCACGGGCACTCCGGTCTTCCGCCACGCCTGCGAGGCCATCTCCACATCGGAGACCACCCGGAGCAGGCGCGCGACCCGCTTGTACGTCTCGCCCGGCTGGGCCAGCGCGGGCGCCGCCAACAGGAGCAACAGTGCGATGGCACGCATGACCGCCTCCGTGCTGAAGTCGCTGTCCTTGTGCAGCCGCGCTGCCACGAAGACCCCTGTCGCCTGGTGATACGATGATCGCCATGTTGCCTCATGGCGTCTCTCGCAGAACGTATTTGCAGTTCCTGTCCGCCGCGCCCGCCGCGGCGGCGTGGCAGACCAGCACGGATGAGGACCGCGAACGGCGCATGAAATGGTGGCGCGAGGCGCGGTTCGGAATGTTCATTCACTGGGGCCTGTACAGCGTGCTCGGACGGCACGAGTGGGTCATGGAGAACGAAGGCATCCCGGTAGCCGAGTACGAGAAGCTGGCCGGACAATTCCGCCCGAAACCCTGGCCGGCGCGCGAATGGGCCGCCCTGGCGAAGAAGGCCGGCATGAAGTACATGGTGATGACCACCAAACACCATGAGGGCTTTTGCCTGTTCGACACCGCGACCACCCGGTACTGTGCGCCGAAACAGGCGGCCGGGCGGGATCTGGTGAAGGAATATGTGGACGCCGCGCGCGCGGAAGGGTTGCGCGTGGGCTTTTACTACTCCCTGATGGATTGGCACCATCCCGACGGCGCGCGCTGCCGGAGCGATGAAGCGGCGCGCCGGCGCTTCGTGGATTACATCCACGCGCAGGTGCGCGAACTGATGACGAACTACGGAAAAGTCGACATCCTGTGGTACGACGTGCCGTGGCCTCTGGACGCGGAAGGCTGGGAGAGCGTGAAGATGAACCGCATGGTCCGCCAGCTCCAGCCCGACATCATCCTCAACAACCGCAGCCGCGTGCCCGAGGATTTCGACACGCCCGAGCAGCGGATCGAGGCGTCGAAGGGCCGCTACTGGGAGTCCTGCATGACGATGAACGACAGTTGGGGATACCACAAGGCGGACGACAACTGGAAGAGTCCGAAGCAGTGCCTGCGGCAACTGATCACATGCGCGCGGCTCGGCGGCAATTACCTGCTCAACATCGGTCCCATGCCGGACGGCAGCGTGCCGGCGGAGAGCGTGAAGATCCTGACCGAGATCGGCTCGTGGCTCAGCCGCAACGGAGCGGCGATCTACACAGCCGAACCCTGCCAGCCTATGCGTTCGAACTACATGAGCTTCACCCGCAAAGGGAACACACTCTACGCCCATGTGCACTTCTGGCCCGGCAGCGTGGCAACCATCGCGGGCTTGCGCAACAAGGTCCTGTCGGCGAAGCTGCTCGCCTCCGGGGCGCCGGTGCGGTTCGAGCAGGACGAGTTCCGCGTGCGCTTCCTGGGCCTGCCGGAAGCGCCCCCGGACCGTCCCATCACGACTCTGGCGATCGAATGCGACGGCGAGCCGCGCCAGGACACAGAGCATGTGCGCGTGAACCGGCCCAGAGCCGGCGTGTAAGGAAAGGCCCCTCTCACATCGCCAGCAACGCGGCGTACAGCTCGATGCCGTCCCACAGGTTGCCGAGCCGGATGTTCTCGTTGTGCATGTGCTGGCTGTCGTCGTGATTCGAGATGGGAACGATCACGAGCGGCGCTTGCGAGACCTGCTCGAACACGACGAGCGGCAGGCTGCCTCCGAAGGAAGGCTCGATGTAGACAGGCTCGCGCACGGCGCGCGCCACGGCCGCGATTTCCTGCACAATGGGCGCCGCCAGCGGCGTGCGCAGCGCGTTGTAGCCGGGGCGGATGTCGATGCGCGCGATCTTTCCGTGCCGCTGCCGCTCCTCTTCGGAAGGATCGCGGCCTTCGATCACATGAAACCCCTGGGCGCGCACATGGGCCGCGACCCTTTCACACTGCTTCCTGCCATCCACGCCTTTCACAAGCCGCAGGTCCAGCGACGCGCGCGCCACGGCGGGCACTTCATTGGCCGCCCTTTCGCCCGTGCCGCCGCTCTCGATGCCGCGCACGTTGAGCGACGGTTGATAGATGCTCTCGCGCAGCAGCCCGCCGAACGGCTGTGTGGCGCCAATCCCCATCTCTTTCTTCAGGGCTTCATCGACAACCGGAATCTGCTCCACCGCGCGGCGCTCCTCCTCTGTCAGCGGGATCACGTCGTCGTAGAAGCCCTGGATCAGCACCCGCCCCTCCCCATCGGTCATCGACGCGAACAGGCGCGCGAGCTGAAGTGCCGGGTTCGGCGCCCAGTTGCCGTAGTGCCCGCTGTGCAAGCCGCGTTTGGCCCCGAACACCGTAATCTCCACCGTGGCCACGCCGCGCGCCCCGAGCACGATGCGCTGGTTGCGGCTCTGGTGCACCGAGCCGTCGCAGAGGATCCAGACGTCGCCGCGCAGCCGCCCGCCGGCCTTTTCGAGCAGCGCGCGCAGGTTGGGCGACCCGGCCTCCTCCTCGCCTTCAAAGAAGAACTTGATGTTGGACCGCGGCCGGATGCCGGCCTCCCGCAGCCCCATCAGCGCCGCCCATAGCGCGAAGATCGACACCTTGTCGTCCGAGGCGGAGCGGGCGAACAGGCGCCACTCGCGGTCATAGGAGGGCTGCTCGAGCGGCAGCAGCCTGCCGCCTGCCTCCACCGGCGCGGTGCGGAGCACGGGAGAGAAGGGCCCGCTGTCGTTCCACCGCTCGGCAACCACCGGCTGCCCGTCGTAGTGGGCGTAAAACAGCAGCGTCCGCTGCGCGTCCGGCACAAGCCATTCACCGTAGACGGCAGGGTTGGCGCCACCGGCTTCGATCAGTTCCGTACGCACGCCGGCGGCGGCGAACATCCGGGCGATATGCTCCGCGTTGCGGCGGATGTTGGGCTTGTCCGAGGCTGCGTTGGGGATGGAGAGCAGTTCGACGTACTGCCGGATGAGCCGCGCTTCGTTAGCCTCGCGGTAGCGGCGCGCCGCATCCGCCGCGGGCGGGCGGTCCAGCGGCGCGAGCAGGGCAAGCAGTGCCAGCACCATGGCACGAGTATAGCGGCGCTTCGGACCGGGGGCGCGGGGCGCCTGCTCAGCCCGCAGCAAGCCGGTTGCCGCGGCGGGCGGTGGTCGGGGTGAGCAGCTTCCCTGCGCAAACATCCGATCACACCGGCGCCGAAACTCCTCCAGGTCTCTATCCGCCGGAATTCCCTGCTCCCGCAGCGCCCGGCTGCTGCCCCGCTCGCGGCTCCGAATCCTTTGTCTGCCCACATCGCATCCGCCGTGGCCGCGTCCGCGCGCAGCCAGGGCAGCCTGCCGAAAACACCTGCGGTTTCGCCCGCGCCGGCGCTGGCATAAGATGGTCCCGAGCCGCGCGCCGCGCGCGGCGGAAGGAGGCAGCAATCCTCATGGACACCTCGCGAAGAAGTTTTCTTGTCACCGCCGCGGCGGCCTCGCGCGTGCGGGGCGCCAACGACCGCGTCCGGCTGGGCGTCATCGGCACGGGCGGCCGCGGCAAGCATCTCATTCGCATGGCGCGCGCGGCCGGCGGCTGCGAAATCATCGCCGTATGCGACGCCTGGGACGTGCGCGCCGAGGAGGGCGCGGCCGAAACGGTGCGGCAGTTCGGCGGCGCGCCGCCCGCAAAGTACGGCGACTACCGGAAGCTGCTCGAGCGGAAAGATATCGACGCCGTCATCGTCGCCACGCTCGACCACTGGCACTCGCGCATGACCGTCGATGCGCTGCGCGCCGGCAAAGACGTGTTCGTCGAGAAGCCGATGACGTCCCTGCCCGAGCAGGGCCACGACATTGTCCGCGCCGTGCGCGAAACGAAAAAACTCGTGCAGGTGGGCGTGCAGCAGCGATCCATCGATCATTTCATCGAAGCCAAGCAGCGCTTCTTCGACAGCGGCCGCATCGGGCGCGTGCATCTGGTTCGCACCTACTGGAACGCCAACAGCGGGTATCTGACGCCGGTGCCACCCGGCATGGAGACCAAGCCGCCGGGGCTCGACTGGGACGCCGTCCTCGGCTGGCTGCCCAAACGGCCGTGGAACCCGAAAATGTATTTCAACCGCTTCGCCTATTGGGACTTCGCCACCGGCGGGCAGACCGGCGGCCTGTTCGTCCACCTCGTCGACGTCGTCCATTGGTATCTGGGCCTGAAGCGGCCCTCTTCGGCCGTGGCCCTGGGCGGCATCTACCAATACGACGACGGGCGCGACACGCCGGACAACATCAACTTCATCCTCGACTATCCCGAGCGCGTCAACGTCACCTTCGAAGCGACCATCACCGATCTGAACGTGCGCGAGTCGGTCGATATCGTTTTTCTCGGCTCCCAAGGGCGGCTCCACATCTTCCGCTCCGGCTACCGCTTCCTGCCGAAGGAGGGCGAGCCCGTGGTGCAGAAGGGCGGCCCGGAGCCGGCGCACATGGCGAATTTCCTCGATTGCGTCCGCACCCGCAAGGAGCCGAACGCCAACGCCGTCGACGGGCACTACTCGGCCATGGCCTGCCATATCGGGAACATCGCCTACCGGGAAGGCCGGCGCGTCGAGTGGGACCCGCGCTGGGACGTCTGAGTCCCTGCCGGAAGGAGAGCCGTCATGACACCGGGCATCAACATGGAATTCATTCGCTGCGAGGACAAGCCGTTTGCCGCGGGCGTGGCCCGCGCGGCCGAGATCGGCTACCGCTACATCGAGCCGATGGTCCACAACGGGCGCGAGCTGCTGAGCGAAGCCGGATATTTCCACTCCGTCTCGATGGACGAGGAGCCGCTGTTCATCCGCGACATCATCGAAAGCCACGGTCTGCGCTGTTCGGGCCTGTCGGCCCATACGCCGCTGATGCGGCCCGAGATCAGCGTGCCCTATCTCGAAAAGGCCATTCGATTCGCCCATGCCCTGGGCGCGCCGGTGGTGAACACGGATGAAGGCATCCGCCCCCCGTGGCTCGACGACGGGGAAATCTGGCACGTCATGCGTTACACGCTCAAGAAAGTCCTTCCTGTGGCCGAGCGCTACGGCATCTATATCGGCATCGAACCCCACCAGTCGATCTCGAAGACCACCGAAGGGCTGCTGCGCATCGCCACCCTGGTGGACTCGCCGATGCTGCGCATCAACTACGACACGGGCAACGCGTTTCTGGCCGGAGAAGACCCGTATGCGGGGCTGGAAGCCGCCGGGCCGCTGGTCGTGCACGTCCACGCCAAGGACATCTCGATCCGCCACGCGGAGGCCGAGCAGGGCAAGGTCACCGGCACGCCGGTCGGCTGCGCATGCGGCGACGGCGTCATCGACTGGAAGCGCGTGGTCGCCATCCTTCGCAAGCACGGCTATGACGGCGTGCTTTCGGTCGAGTGCGGGACGCCGGAGCAGGCGGCGCGGTCGCTTGCGCATCTGAACGAGGTGATCGCCCATGCGTAGGTGGCTGGTGCTCGCGGCTGCCGCGGCCGCCGCGGCGCAGACGCTGCCGGAGCCGCCGGACCGCTTCTACTTTGAAGAGGGCAGGATCCGCGTGCTCGTCCTCTCCGGGCGCAACAACCACGACTGGCGCTCGACCACGCCCTTCCTGCGGCGCATTCTCGATGCCGCCGGCCGCTTCGACGTGCGCGTCACCGAAGAACCCGCCGGCCTCGACGCCGCGACATTGCGGCCCTACGATGTTCTGGTCTCGAACTACTGCGGCCCGCGTTGGGGCGCGGCCGCCGAAAAGGCGGTGGAGGAGTTCGTTCGCTCAGGCAAGGGCCTGGCGGTCGTCCACGCCGCCAGCTATCCCTTCGGCGATGCAGTGGTGCTCGGCGAGAGGATGACGCGCACCGGCGTGTATCAGCCGCCATGGAAGGAGTGGGGCGAGATGGTGGGGGCCGTATGGTCGGAAGCCGAGCCGCGCACCGGCCATGCGCGCCGCCACGTGTTCCAGGTCGAGTGGGCCGATCCGCGGCACCCGGTGGCGGCGGGAATGAAGCCGTTTCTTATCTCCGACGAGCTCTATCACAACTTCCGCCTGAAACCGGGCATTCGCGTGCTCGCCGCCGCCCTGGATGATCCGAAGGTCGGCGGCAACGGCAAGCGCGAGCCGCTGCTGTGGGTGAAGGAATACGGCAAGGGCCGCGTCTTCCACACGGCTCTCGGCCACGACGTCGACGCCATGTCGGCGCCGGGCTTTGCCGCCTCCTTCGCGCGGGGCGTTGAATGGGCGGCCCGGGGCGAGGTGACGCTGCCCGCCCAGATCGACCTGAACCCGAAAGACCCCGGCGCGGTGCGCGTGCTGCTGGTCACCGGGGGCCACGATCACGAGGCGTCGTTTTACAACGTGCTCGAAGGCTGGCGCGACATCCGCGTCAACGTGGACCCGCACCCTGTCGCGTTTCGCCATGATCTGCGGAAGATGTACGACGTCCTGGTGCTCTACGACTCGATCCAGGTGGAGCAGGTGCCGGAAAAGCACCGGGAAAACCTGCGCGCCTTCGTCGAATCAGGCAAAGGCGTCGTGCTGCTGCATCACGCCATCGTGGATTTCGCCGCCTGGGAGTGGTGGTGGAAGGAGGTTGCCGGCGGACTGTACGTGCTCAAGCCGCAGGATGGGATGCCGGCGTCGGGTTACCTGCACGATGTCGAACTGGTGGTCGAACCCGCCGCCCACCCCGTGACCAGGGGCCTGCCGCCGATGCGCCTCTTTGACGAGACGTACAAGAACGTCTGGCGGCGTCCCGATGTCATCCCGCTGCTCAGGACCAGCCACCCGACCAGCGATGAGGTCATCGGATGGGTGAGCCCTTACCCGAAATCCCGCGTCGTTTTTCTCCAGCCGGGCCACGGCCGGGAGACGCACGAACTGCCGTGGTACCGGAGGCTGGTGCGGCAGGCCGTGTTGTGGTCAGCCGGCCGGTGAGCTGCGCGTCCCCTCGCAGGACGGCTTGGCGCGGTTGATGGATAGCCGCCAGCCCGGACTCTCCGAAATGGGGACGGAGGTGTCAGACCCCATTTTCCAACCCGGCCCGGCCGCGCAGTGCTGCACAGAATTTGCGCCTTCGGGGCGCAAGGACCGACCCTTGGCGTTGGCCGAGGCGGGGCGCGTCTGTGGCGCCTGCCGGCAAAAATGGGGACGGAGGTGTCAGACCCCAATTTTCATCAGCCCGCGGCGAGGCGGCTTCCGCGGCGGGAATCGATGCAGTTGCGCAGTTCGGCAACCAGCAGCTCGTCCGGGCAAGGTTTCACGAGGTAACGATCCACCCCGAGGCGCAGGGCCTTCTGACGGTGCTTTTCACCGGCGCGGGACGTGAGCATCAGGATGGGGACGCGCTCAAATTCCGGCCGGGAGCGCAGCGTGGCGGCCAGTTCGTAGCCGTCCATGCGGGGCATTTCGATGTCCATGATGATGGCATCGGGCAATTTTGCGGCGCGCTCGAGCCATTCCAGCGCTTCGAGGCCGTCGCGGGCCTGGACCGAACGCCACCCGGCGGCGCGGAGCAGGTTGGCCACAGAGCGGCGGATGGAGATCGAATCGTCGACGATCAGGATTTCCTCCTCCCGCACCGCGCGGCGGCGCGCCGCGGACAGCGGTAATGGCTCGGCCCGGCCGAGATCCATGCCCGAGGGGTTGAGGATGAGCACCACGCTCCCGTCGCCGAGGATCGTCGCCCCGGAAAACCGGTTGAGCCGGGCCAGCAGGCCGGTCAGCGGCTTGATCACGATCTCCCTGGCTTCGATGACGCGGTCGGCGATGAGGGCGATCTCCCGTTCTCCGTTGTTGAGATAAATCAGGGCCGCGCGCCGCGGCCGCTCTTCTTCGGGCGCGAGTCCCAGCCATTGGCCGAGCCACAGGGCCGGAACCCAGTCGTCCCCGCTGCCGACGCCCGGCTGGCCGTCTCTTTCCGCCAACGGCGAGTCGAGGACGGCCATTTGCCGCGTAAGCGCCTGCATGGGCAGGGCGAACCTCTCGCCCGCGGCTTCGAGGATAATCACCCGGTCGACCGCCAGGGAAACAGGCAGCACGATGGTGAACGTGGCGCCGCGCCCGCGCACCGAGTGCACTGAAAGGCGGCCTCGCAGGCTTTCCACCGTGCTGCGGACGATATCCATGCCCACGCCGCGGCCGGAGATCTCGCTGACGGTGTCGGAAGTGGAAAAGCCGGGCTCGAAAATGAGCCGGGCCAGCGCTTCTTCGCTGGCCGCCTGGGCCTGCGCGGGGCTGAGCCATTCCAGCTCCACCGCGCGGCGGGCGATCTTGCCGAAATCGAGCCCGGCGCCGTCGTCGCTGAGCTGGATGGTGACATGCGCCCCCTGACGGCTGGCTGCGAGGCGTACGAGGCCCGTCTCTGGCTTGCCTGCGGCCAGCCGGGCCGCGGGAGCTTCAATGCCGTGATCGATGGCGTTGCGCAGGAGATGTTCGAGCGCCGGGGCGAGCTGCTCCACCACCGTCTTGTCGAACTCGGTCTCCAACCCTTCGGTCTCCAGCCGCACCAGCTTGCCGGTCCTGGACGAGGTCACGCGCACCGTGCGGTCGAGGCGGTTCGAGAGGCTGGCCAGCGGCACCATGCGGAGGCGCATGAGCTGGTCCTGGGCCTCGCCGCTCAGGCCGCGCTGACGCGCCGCCCACATGTCGAACTGGGCGCGCATGGACTGGAACTGGGCGCTGAGGGCGGACAGGTCTGTGGTGGCCTCGGCAAGATCCCGCGCAATGAGGTTCAGGCGCGTGTAGCGGTCGAATTCCAGTACGTCGAACTCGGAGGCGGACGAGGTGGACTCGTGCGGCGCGAGCACCCCGTCCGCCCCGGGTGCACCGCTCTCCTGCGTTTCGACAAGCTGTGTGGAAATCCTGCGGATGCGGGCCAGGTTGAGGGCCAGTTCGTCGAGCTCCCGGCGGAAGGCCTCGATCTGTTGCTCGAAGCCCGAGGCATTCATGAAGATCTCGCTCAGGATGCGCGCGACGCCGGCCAGCCGCTCGACCGGAACCCGCACCGTAGCCTGCGATTCGGCTTGCGGCGCGGCCTCTTTCGGCCTCTGGGTGCGGGCTGTGCGCAGGGCCGGGACAGGCTGGGGCGATTTCGCGGCAGCAGCCCAGTCAATCTCGGCGAGCACCGCGCGGCACCGGTCCAGCAGGTCTGCGTTATTGCCTTGGGCGGCGATCAGATCGGCCAGCAGATCGAAGCCCGACGACATGGCGCGGAGGCAGGTTTCGGTATAGGGCGTGGTGCCGGAAAGGATGCCGTCCAGAAGGAGCTGGAGCTTCCGGGCGACCGTGCTGGCGCTGCCCAGGCCGACCATCCCGGCGGCCCCCTTGATGGTGTGGACGGCGCGCCGGAATGCCACCAGAGAGGGCCCCGGGTCGGCGGGCTTCGCCGTCAACTCGCGCAGCGCGGCTTCGGCCGCGCCCATGTTGGATTCGGCCTCGGCAAGGAACGTCTCCAGCAGAAACGCATCGGTTTCTTCCGCCGCCGAAAGCTCGTCGGCGGCGGCCGCGGTGGGCGCGCGGGCATCCTGGCTCTCCTGCTCGGCGCAGAGGGCGAGCAGGCCGGCCAGTTGCTCCAGCAGTTCGGCGATGCGCGGCCGCAAGGGGCGGTTGTCCCCGCGCGCGGCAGCGAGGTCGGCCAGGCAGTCGTGGCACGCCTGGAGGATGTCGAGGATCTCGGCCTCGGCCGGGAGGCGCCCGGCAATCAGCAGATCGAGCAAGTCCTCCATGCGGTGGGCGACGCGCGAAGCGGTTTCGAGGCCCGCCATGCCGGCCGCGCCCTTCAGGGTATGGGCGTGATGGCGCAAATCGGCCAGCGCCTGCGTCGCAGCGGCCGGCCGCGCGCGCAGCGCCTCGAGCGAGCGGTCCATCCGGTCCAGCAGCTGCTCGGCTTCCGACAGGAAGGTGTCCAGAAGCTCCTCGGCTACCGGATCGCGATCGGGAATTTCGCCGGCCTCGTCCGTGGCCCTGCACAGAACCGGCGCAGGGGACGGCGCGGCGACCGGTCCGGGCGCCGAGGGTTCGCCCAGCCCGTGGCGCAGCCCGGAGAGTGCGGCCTCAAGCCGGGCCAGAGCCTCTTCATCCAGCGTGTGCTCCCCGAACAGCGACGGCTCGGCCAGCTGTTCCACCTCGCGGGCCGGGCCGGCCAGCGCATCGAGACCGATCATCTCGCAGGCGCTGCGGATGGAATGGGCGAGCCGGTGGATCTCGGCCAGCGCCTCCGGCGGCTGCGGAGTCTCCCGCAGCCGCGCGGCTTCCTGTTCGAGGGCCGGCATATAGGTCCGCACTTCCTCAAGGAAGCTGTGCAGTACCGCGGGGTCGAGCGAGTGACTCATGGCAAAGCCTCCCGGGCGTGCTTCAGGCGGCCCCCACGCGTTCGGCCGGCTCCTGTTCCGGACTCGCTTCGCGCGGCGGAACCCGGAAGCGCGACAGCGACTCGTTCAGGCTCGTGACCATCGAGGCCAGCCGGCGGATATCCTCGGCGGCCTGCAAGGCGCCGGCCGCAGTGGTCTGGGTGGCGCGGGAGACCTCGGCCACCGCGCCGGCCACCTGCTCGGAGCTGTCCGCCTGCCGGCGGGCAACCTCCGAAATGCCGCGCACCAGATCGGAGATGTGCTGGGAGACGGTTTCAATCAGGCTGAGGCGTTCGCCGGCCTCGCCGGCAACCTTCGAACCTTCCACCACCTCGCGGGTCGTCGCTTCCATGGCCGAAATGGCCTCGTTGGTTTCCTTCTGCACCGACTGGATGAGCACCGTGATTCGCTGCGCGGCCTCGGTGGCGCGCTCGGCCAGCCGTTCCACCTCTTCGGCGACGATGGCGAAGCCCTTGCCGGATTCGCCCGCGGCTGCCGCCTGGATGGAGGCGTTCAACGCGAGGATCGACGTCCGGTCCGAGATTTCCGAAATCAGCTGCACGATTTCGCCGATTTCCTGCGAGCTTTCGCCGAGGCGCTTCATGCGGCGGGCGGTTTCCTGCACGTGACGGCGGATGTTCTCCATGCCCGCCACGGTGCGGCGCACCGAGTCGCCCCCGGCCAGCGCCGCGGTCAAAGCGTCTTCGGCGACCTTCGCGGCGGCGTTGGCCTGTTCGGCCACCTTGCGGATGGATTGCGCCATCGCCTGCAATGCATTGGAGGCCATCAAGACCCGCTGCGACTGCTGCTGGCTGCTCTCCGCCAGCGACTCGGTGACCTCGCGAACCTGGAAGGCGCTGCGGTTAACGCGCGCCGTGGTGTCCTGCACGGCGCCGATGATCGAGCGCAGCTCGGACAGCATGTAGTTGAAAGCGTCGGCAATGGCGCCGGTCATTTCGGCGGTGACCTCCGCCTCCTTGGTCAGGTCGCCGGCGGCCACGCCGCTGACGTCGTCGAGCAGCTTCAGGATGCTCTTCTGGATGCGGTCGCGCTCTTCGCGCGACTGGATCAGCGACAGCGTGTTTGCCAGCATCACGTTGGTCGTCTGCGCCATCATGCCGAGCTCGTCGCGGCTGTAGACCTCGGCCCGGGCGTCGTAGTTGCCGACGCTGATCTGTTCGAACGTTTCCCGCATCGAGCGGATCTGCCGCGTGATGCCGCGCTGGATCAGGAAGGCGAACAAGGCCGATGCGGCCAGCAGCAGCAGGGCCGTTTGCAGCTGCGAGTTCTTCTGCGACGCCAGCCGGTTTACCCGCCCGTCGAACAGCGCGCGCACCGTGGCCGCAGTCTGGTCATGCAAGGCGAACAGCTTCTGCACGGCCGAGGTGCCGTTTTCGATGTAGCTCACCGGCTGAACGTCAATGGAGCTCTTCTCGAGCAGCTCGCGCTGGGTCAGGTTGCGGAGAAACCCGGCCGCGTTCATGGCCGTCGCCAACGTGTCGTCGAGCTTCTCGCGCACCTCGTCGTTGTAGCTGAACGCCGAGCGGTAGTTGCGTTGCAGCGCGTCAAGCGAAGAACTCACCTGGCGGACAAGGTAGCGGAGCTGCGCTTCTTCCGCGGCCGTCATCGAGCGGCGGGCGGCGACGCCGGAACCGTGGCTGGCGAGCTGGCCCAGATATTCCACCGTCCAGGGAATCTGCTGAAGGATCGAGTCCACCAGGTAGAAGGTCTCCAGCTCCGGGTCGGTGGTGAGGCCGGTCTTGTCGCCCACCAGCCGGATGTGCTGGATCAGCTGGGCGATCAACTGCGTATGGCGCTGGTAGCTGTCCTCGGCCTTGAGTTTCGCGTAGTTGTCCCGCAGGTCGTTCCACGCAGCGCGCACGGCCTCCCAGCTTTGCGTGGTGCCCAGGCGGCGGCCCAGCCGCGCGTCGGCCTTGTCCACAGCAGCCACGGCCTCCGCGATCTGCGCTCGGGTGCGCTCCAGATACGGGGCCACCGTCGGATCGCCGTTGAGCAGCGCGTTGGCGGCCACACGGTGCTGGGGCAGGCTCTCCAGCAGCTGCCGCAGAGGCATCACGTACTCAAGCCCTTCGCGTTCAGCCCGGGTGCGTGCAATCTGCTCGTCCTGCGCCTGCAAGAACAGATACAACAGCGTCGCGACGGGAATCGCGGCCAGAAATCCGGCCAGCAGCAATTTCTGCCAGATCTTCAGATTGCCCAACATCTCCTGCTACCTCCCCTGCCGCATCACGGCAGCGCTTGCCCGCTTCCCCAGCCGCCCCTCATGTCCCGTCCGCCAATTGTTCCAGGGCCGCCAATCCGAACACAGCGGCTGCATCAAGCCGCCATACGCGCCGTCCCCGGTGCTCGATGCTGCCGCGCACATACGGCGGCAGCCCCTCCTCGTGCGCGCCTTCCCCGGACTGCTCGCCTTCGAACGGCGCCAGGCCATTGAGCTCGTCCACCATCAGCGCCAGCGGCGGCTCCTCCCGGGCGGCTTGCGCCACGATGAGGCGGGGCGAGGCCGAAGGCCCCGCGCCGTCAGCCCTCAGCAGCAGGCGCATATCGACCAGCGGCAGGATTTCGCCGCGCAGGTTCACCAGCCCCCGGACGAAGGCCGGAGCGCCCGGCACCGGGGTCACCTTTCCCACCCGCTCGACCTCGCGGACGCACTCCATCGGCAGGCCGTAGCATTCCGGGCCGACACGGAATACGAGCAGCCGCCGGTGCCGTACAGAAGCCGTTTCCGGCGCCGTGGCGGCGCGCAGGGAGAGCAACTGATCCACATTCCCCAGCGCCTCGAGCCGCGCCCGCAGACGCTCGGGCAGCCCCATGGCGAGCAACGCCGCCGCCGGGGGCAGCGGAGAGGCCTCCTGGAGAGAGTCCTCGCGCGGGCTCCTGCGCTCCGTTCCCGATATCCCCGTGAAGCCCTCCGGCGTCGGCATGGCGGCCGCCTGCTCGTCTCCGCCTTGCGGCGGTTTCGCCGTCGGAACCACTTCCGGCCCCGCTGCGGCCGGGCGGTCCGCCACGCTCCCTGCCGGAGGCGTGCTCGCACCCGGGGCGGCGCCGGCTTCCCGCGGCTCGGCAGACCTCGCCTCAGGTTCCGGAGGAATGACCGGAGAGAGCGAAGACTGAATGGCGGTCCGGGCGGCGTCGAGCAGCCGGTCGAGCATCTTGCCCGCTGTTTCGGCATCCACCAGCTCGAATTCGTCTTCCTCAGCTGCGCCGCCGGGGGTTTGAGACGCGATCGGAGTCAAAACCGGCGCGCTGCCGGGCGACGTTTCGGGCGCCATCTGAGCGGGTTCCGCCCCCACAGTCGCCAAGGCAGGGGGCTGCGCCTCGTCTGGCTCACTCTCTGACGGGGAACCGGAAACCTGCAGTTCCCGCAGCAAATCCTCGGCGCCTTCAGGCGGCATCCGGATCTCTGCTGCCGCGCCGGTCCATACCGGCTCAGGCGAAGAAGCCTGCGGCTGAGCTTCAGCACCGGCTGGCGGCGCAACCGGATGTAGACCGGCGGCCAGCCATGCCGCGCCGCCGGAAGGCTCCGCCTCAGAGGCGGGGGTGGGACTTGCCGGCAGCGCTGTTTCCATCGAACCCGCAAGTGAGGACAATGGAGCCTGCTCCTCGCCCTCCCCACGGGACGCGGTCTCCGAATCCGGTTCCCGCTCGGGCAAGACAGGCGACGAGGGTTCTTCTGACGTTGCCGACGCCTCGGTTTTCGGCCCGGAGGCTGCATCGGGCGAAGACACCTGCGGGCCGGTCTGCTCTTCCGCTGCCACCGGCGAGGCCGGTTCCGCTGCGCCGGGGCACGGTCCTTGCCCGGGAGGGCCGGAGACAGCGGCATCTCCAACCGCGCAAAAGGATTCCAGGGATGGCGGCTCATCGGCGAGCAATCGCGCCAGCAGCGGATTCGGCGCCCCTTGCGCCTGCTCGGTTTCGCAGTATTGCCGCCCGGAGTCGTCCAGGGCCCGCAACGTGGCTTCGGGATCGAGCCCGGCTCCGCTGCCGGGAGCTTCCAGCGGCGCGCCGGCCCCGGCCTCCATCCAGGATTCGCCTTCCGCGGGCGACCCGGCCGGCTGCACGTCGGCGCTGGCGAGAAGCTCGGCCAGGAGTCCGGCCAGCGGCAGATGCTCGTCGATGGCTTCGGGCTGCTCGGCTGGGTCTTCCCACGGCTCCGGCATAGGCGGCTTCTCCTCTCCCCGGGGCATCAATGCAGACGGGCTTCGACCTCCGCAGCGAGTTCCTCGGGCCGGAATGGCTTGGTAATGTAGCCGTCGGCGCCCTGTTTCAGGCCCCAGTAGCGGTCGAACTCCTGGGTCTTGCTGCTGACGAAAATCACCGGGATCGTGCGCAGCTCGGCGTCGTTTTTGATCTGCCGGCAGACCTGAAAGCCGCTCACCTTGGGCAGCACGATGTCCAGAAGAATGAGGTCCGGCTTGTGCAGCCGGGCCTGCGCGAGCGCGCGCTCGCCGTCCTCGGCCACCAGCAGGTCATAGCCGCGGTTGGCGAGGGCATCCTGCATCAGCTGCAAGTGCGCCGGGCTGTCTTCGACCAGCAGGATTCGCTTTGCCATTTCCGATCAACCTCACGCAGCCGCCCGGCTAACCGGCGCGGGCGGCAATGTACTTCTCCACAATCTCGGCCAGGGTGGCCTCCCGAAACGGTTTGGTGATGTAGTCGGTAGCGCCTGCCAGGCGCCCTTTCACCTTGTCGAAAAAGCCGTCCTTGCCGGACAGCATCACCACCGGAATCGATTTCGTCAGCGGCGCCTGCTTGATGACCTTGCAGACCTGGTAGCCGTCCATGCGCGGCATGGTGATGTCGAGCAGCACCAGGTCCGGCGTTTCCTCGTTGAGCCGGGCCAGCGCCTGCATGCCGTCGGCGGCGGTCAGCACCCGGTAGCCGAGCCGCTCGAGCGTGATCGAAACAATCTTGCGAACCGTGAGGCTGTCGTCGACGGCCAGAATCAGCCGGCGCGACCTCAGCGCCTCAAGCAGCCGCTGGAGGCCGGTGTGGCCAGGCTGGAACTCGGCTGCCTTTTTCAGATGGGGCAGAGCCTCGGCCGAACGGTTCAGATTCAGCAGGCAGATGGCCATGAGGACGCGGTCGGCGAAGCTGTCGTGTTTGGCCAGGCGCGCCTGCGCGCGCTGCATCGCCTCATGTACGGCGTCCTCGTTCACCCCCTTGTTCTGCGCGTATTCCTCGGGCGTGGCCAGCACGGCGAGCACGCCGCAACGCGGACAGCGCCGCTCGGCCCGCGGCGAACCGGCCCCGCACACCGGGCAGGTCCAGGAAAGGGTGGGGGAGGACGATGCAACGGACTCGGCGGCAGCCGCGCTCTGCGCCGCCTGCGCCGGCAGATGCCCGTTCCCGCCGGCAGCTTTGGTCGCCGGCTTGCGCGCATACCGCAAGCCGCTCTCCTGAAGCCGCGCCAGCGCCAGCGCGTTCATCGCCTGCTGGTTGTTGGGGTTGATCTTCAGCACGCGGTCGAGCGCCTCCATGGCCGCCTGCTTGTCCTCGCTCAAAGCCGCGATCCACAGCCAGGCGCTCTCGTTGTTCGGGTCCCGCACCACCAGCTCGCCCAGCAGCTTGCGCGCCAGTTGCAGCTGGCCGAGCTTGGCCGCGGTGATCGCCTCGGCCAACGCGACCTGCGGCTTCACCCACGCCGCATCCGCCATGCTCCGGTTCTCCATGAGTCAGGTCGCACGCCAGTCTCAGCCGTACGCGCAGAGGTTTCATCCCCATGTTGCGTACTAGTCGCATTTCGGAACAATCGGCGAAATACTTTAGGGGATTTCGCCTGTTCGCCGGATCCGGCGATTTCCGCCCGGCCCGAAGCCAGACAAACACCGGATGAGGGCAGAGGGATTCCCGTTACTCGATGCGAACGGATTCGAGAATCACGCTCAGCTCGCGCGCGTCGCCCGCCGGGCGGAAGGAGCGGTCGGCCTCGAGCACGATGGCCAGCGGCCCCTCAGAGGCGGGCACGGGCCCGGCGCGGAGCGTTTGCATGCCCGGCTGGAGGGGGAATTCGCCCAGGCGCTGCCCGTTGACGGTCACTGAAAGACGGCGCGCCGGCGAAGCGTCGGGAAGAAAAACGGCCAGGACCAGCACGCCCGGCCGGGCCTTCAGCGCGATCTCGGCGCGCCGCGCCATCCAGCGGTACCGGCCGCCTTCCAAGCCGTAGACGCCGCTCACGAGATAGATTTCCGCGTCATCGGCGTTCATCGGCAGCTCGGTGCGTTCCAGAGGCACGGCAACCACGCGCGTCACGGTGACCCGGTCCATCGGCGCGCGGCTCCAGTCAAACGGCCGGAGGCCGAAGGCACAGGTCATCCACGCGGATTTCGCCTGCAACCCCATCAGCTGAAGGGGCAGCGCAGGGGGAATCTCGTAAACCGCGACCTGTTCGGCGCGGCCGCCGCCAATCGAGTAATGCACGGGGAATCCCAGCTCGCTGCGCACGATGACGCTGCCCGGGCCGATGCGCTGGCCCGCCATGACAGGCACCGCGCCGCGCCGCTCCAGATAGTACCGGAGGCTCCACTCGCCGGCGACGTAGGTCTTTTCGCCGAGCGGCGCCTTCGCCGCAATGTCCTTGTACCCTTGCCAGTGCTTCATCGCCGCAAAGGCCAGCGCGAAGGCCAGCGACGCCTGCGCCGCCACGGCAACCGCCAGCCGGCGGCGGCCGAGCCGGCCGGCGGCGAGAATCGCCAGCGGCGCCGCGACGGGCAGCAGATAGCGCGCCGCGCCGGCGAAGAACAGCACGAGCGAGGCTGCAAAAAAGATGCGGACCCACCAGCCCAGCCAGCCTTCCACGCGCCAAAGGATCAGCACGCCCAAAGCAAAAGACGCCCAGAACAGCGGGTGCGGGTCGAGCCAGGCGGCCGGCAGGCCGGCCAGCAGCGGCCAGGAGAGATGCCATTCGGCCACCGGCCCGGTCAACCAGCCCAAGTGGGCGGTGAGCGCGGCGGCGCTCGAGAGCTTGTTCGACCACCGTTGCAGACCGTAGTCGTTGAAGTATTGCGCGGTCATCAACAGCGGCCATTGGCCCGCCGTGAAGCGCTCAAGCAACTGGTAGGCTGCGACGGCAGCGCCGGGGGCCAGCGCCGCCAGGCGGCCGCGGCCCAGCAGCCAGAGAATGGGGATGAAGACAACGGCCTGGTAGGCGGCCAGCCCGGCCAGAAACAGGGCCACGGCGGCAAGCCGGTGGCGCCCGTGCACAAACAGCGCGATTCCCGCGAGCAGACAGGCGAGAAACAGCACGTCGGAGTCGAACGTGTTGGCCGAAACCCAAAGTACCGGCGTGGAGGCAAACAGCAGCGCGGCGGCCAGCGGGTGGGGGGTGAAGCGCCTCGCCAGGGCGTAACAGGCCAGCACGGAGGCCAGCATCAGCGCCCCGTACCACAGGCGTTGCACGGGGAGCGAGTCCGGCAGCAGGCCGAGAAGAAAAGCGTTCAGGGGCGGGTGCGGGTGGCCGAGCATCGACACCAGCCGCCCGTGGAAAACGTATTGTGCATGGTGGGGATGAAGCGGGTCGACGCGCGCGTGCGCGGCGCCCTTGAGGTAGTAAATATCGTCGCCTTGCAGCGGGTGGTGGAAGAAGGGCGCGCGGACGGCGGCCACGAAGAGGGTCAGGAGGAAGATATCGCGGAGAATGGCTTTCATCGGGGCCTGCCGCGCCGGTTGCGGCAGCCAGGCGCAAACGCCAGTGTACGACCAGCGGCCGGCGGGCGTCCAGCGGTCCTAGCGGGCAAAGCCCAGAGCGGCGCGGGCGACGTCGGCCGGGGGTGTTTCAAAGGGCAGGACGCAGACGCGGCCGCGCGGGGCCCAGACGCGCGGGTCGGTGGGGCCGAACATCGCGATCACCGGCGCGCCGCAGGCCGCGGCCAGATGGCTGATGCCGGAGTCGTTGCCGATGTAGACGCTCGCCGCCGCCAGCCAGCGAGCCAGCGCGCGGAGGTCGTCGAACCGCACGGCCCCGGGCAGCTCCTCTTCCGGGCCGGCGCACCAGTACACGGGCATCTGCCGTTGCACAATCTCGGCGACGGCGCGGAAGCGCTCGAGCGGCCAGTTCTTGCGCGGGCTGCCGGAAAACGGGTGGATGACAGCGTAGCCGGCCGCCGGGGCTTGCACGGGCAGGCGCGGCACGGCGCCGGGCGGGGCTCCCACCTGCTCAAGGTAATAATCCACGGCATGCCGGCCCGCGCCCTCGGGCGGGATGGCCCGCAGGAAGGCGAACGGCAATCCGCGCACCTGGCGGCGGAAGTCCTCGCGCTGCGCGCCGTACCAGGAGACGATGCGGCCGAAGGCGCCGAGCCGCGCGAGCGTGCGCTCCGGGAGCACGAGCGAGTCCAGCCCCTCGGCGACGAGCGAGCGCGCCGGGGCGAGGTGCTCAAACAGCGGGATGTTCTGCTCCGGGCACCAGATTTCGGCCGGGGCCAGCCAGGCCACCGCGGGCAGGCTGACGATGGCGTCGCCGATGGCTCCGGGCCGGATGACCAGCGTTCGGGGCGGAGCCTCTACTGGATCAGCAGCGGCACCTTGACGTCGAGCGTCTTCGGGGGGAAGCACATCTTGTCGTTGCACGCCTGGTAGCGCAGCTTGCCTTGCAGGAAGGCCGGCCCGGGCAGGGCGTTGGGCGCGCGGCGGAAGCGGGTGACGATTTCGAACTCCCCGTCGACCACCGAAATCGGCTTCCCGGTGAAGGCGAACTTCTCCAGCTTCGGCTTCGGGTACCGGATCTCGATCACCTGCAACGGGGCCTGTGCGTCCCATGTGAGCCGCAAGGGAATCAGATAGCTCTCAGAGGGCGTGTCGGAATTGGCGTGATAGCCGGGCCGCATGCTGGCCTTGAGCACGATGCGGACCTCCTCCTGGCGCGGCACGACGACCTTTTGCGGCTCCTCGATGGCGAGGATCTGCGGCGTCTGCCCCGCAGCGGCGGCGATCGTCAGGAGTGCGAACGCGCTAATCCAGAAGCTGGCGGATTTCATCTTCATACGTCTTCTTCGTCACCAGCCCGACATGGGTGCTGGCGATGCGGCCCTCGCGGTCGATGAGAAACGACATGGGCAATGCCTCCACGCCGCCGTACTTCTGCTCGACTTCCGGCGTGCTGACAACGACGGGGTAGTTCACCTGCCGACCAGCTAGGAAGGGGCGCACGGCCTCCCAGCCGTCCTCGTCCACGCTGACGCCGATGACGGTGAAGCCGCGGTCCTTGTAGGCGCGCTGGAATTCAATGAACCAGGGAATCTCGATCTTGCAGGGGCCGCACCAGGTAGCCCAGAAATTCAGCAGCACCACCTGCCCGCGGTAGTCGGAAAGGCGGATGGTCTTTCCGTTGAGGTCCTTGAGTTCAAAATCCGGCGCGAGCTTCCGGTCGGCCGGGTTCTTGTCGCGGCGGGCGGCCGGCTCGCCTTTGGAAATCTGGGAGGCGCATCCTCCAAGCGCGAGCGAGGCGGCCAGCGCGAGCGCGGCGAACATGGAAAAGCGGAGAGGCATGAAAAGGGCGCGGTCCTTGGTCAAATTCTATCAGGTTAGATGGGCAAGACCCCGTTCCGGTGACGGAGGAGTTCGTCAAACCAATCCCTTCTTTGCCTGCGGCAAGCCGCCGACAGGGTGAATTCGCTGTGGCGGCGGAGGCGCCCGAAGGCCCAGGCGGCGCTGTCGCAGAAGCTCTCGCACACATACTCGCGCCAGCGGCGGGAGCGGGTCTCGATGTCGGAAGGCCGCAGCGCCCTGAGGCGCTGCTCGGCCGACCAGCCCAGCTCGCCTTGCGCCCCGGCCGCCAGCTGGCGCCGGAGCAGCTCCTCCCAGCTGCGCCGTTCCCTGTTGCCGAGCCGCACCCAGACGAAGTGGAAAAGCTCATGCAGGGCGATCCGCGCCAGCTCTCCGGGCGAACGGCGCAGGGCCGCATCCAGCACCATGCGGCGCTCGCGGATGAAGCTGGCGGCGTGAATCTCCTGCCCGGGGCCGGGCCCGTAGTGGAGCTTGCCCCGCCAGGCGCGCAGGCGCCGCATCCACGCGAGGCGCACGGGGCGGCCTTCGAAGTGGAGCCGCACGCCTATTACTTCGGCGAGCCGCCGCCCACGTAGGACTCGTCCTTGATCTCGATCTTCAGGTCTTTTTGCAGGCCTTCGATCCATGCGCGGAAGCGCTCCTCGCGCAGCGCCTGATAGACGTCGTTCTGCACTTCGTTGAAGGCCGGCACGACAAAATCGGTCAGCTTGAAGATCCAGAAGCCGCCGGTCTGGCGGACCGGATCGGAGACCTGTCCGGGCCGCAGCGAGAAGATCGCCGTGCGGATTTCCGGCGGCAGGTTCGTGTCATTCGGCTTGATGGGGCGGTAGTCGCCCCCCTTCGCGCGGGTCTCTTCATCGTCGGAGTGCTGCCGCGCCAGCGCGCCGAAGTCGGCCCCGGCGCGCGCCTTCTGCACCAGTTCGCGGGCGAGTTTCTCGGCTTCGGCGCTCGTGCGCGGGCGCTTGGCCTTGGGGTCTTTGGACGGCGGCGGGTTGTCGTTGAAAGCGAGGTAGATCACCTTGACGTAGGCGCGGGAGAAGTCCTGCTTGTGTTCTTCAAAGTACTTCGTCTGCTCCTCCGGCGTCAGAGCGATGGAGTTGGCGGCGATTTCGGTCTCCGCCTGCGCCAGATAAACCAGCCGCTGGTAATTGAGGCGGGTCTTGTGCGGCTCCTGTTCGGGAACGCCGGCCTGTTCGGCCAGCTTCGCCAGACGCTGGACCAGCGCGTATTGCAGCAGGAAATTCCGCTTGTCCCTGAAAAAGTTCTGGGCGACGTTCGGCGGCAGGGCCCGCACCATGGCCTCGAGTTCATTCCGGCGCCACGGTTTGCCCTCGATGACCACGACGACCGGATCGGACTCGGCGGCAGCCGCGGCCGGCTGCGCACAGGCAGGCCAGGCGGCGATGCAAGAAAGCGCAACAAGCATATATCGGCAGGAACGATTCATCTATCCTTAAGGTATCATGCGGTTTTCACGCGTTTGGAAGGAGGCGGGCGCTGCCGCCCGGCGCCTCCCGGGGCCTTCGCGATGAGCCTCCAGCCCATGGCCGAGCCGTTGTGGCTCGACGTTTCGCTGTGGTCGGCGGACTTGGCCAACCTCGAAAGCGAGATCCGGCGGCTGGAGCCATTTGCCGACAGTTTCCACCTGGACGCCGCCGACGGGCATTACATCCGCACCCTGCTGTTTTTCCCCGATCTGGTGGCGCGGATCCGCGAGCTGACGCGGAAGCCCTTGCACGTCCATCTGTTCGCCACGCGCCCGATGGATCTTCTGCCGCTGTTTCTCGAAGCAGGCGCCGACTGGGTCACGGTGCCGGTGGAGACGGGCAAGCGCGTGTGGCAGGCCATCGAGCAGGCACAGGCGCGCGGCGCCCGGGCCGGCGTCTCGCTCGAGCTGGACACGCCGGTGGAGATGATTCGCGGTTTCCGCAACCGCGTCCAGCACATCCTGCTGATGGGAACTCCCTCCGGCGTGAAGGGCTGCGGGCTGGACGAGCGCGCCTGCGACCGCATGGCCGAGGCCTCCGCCTTGCTCGAGGGCACGCCGGTTCGGCTTTTGGCCGACGGCGGCATCCGCGAAGAAACCGTCCCGCTGTTGCGCGCATCCGGCGCCGGCGGCATCGTGCCGGGTTCGCTGATCTGCAAGGCGCAGGACCTGGCCGCGGTCTTCCGGTGGCTCAAGAGCCTGTAGCGGCCACGTCCTGCTTGCGGCAGAAGCAGGACTCCCACCGGCCCGGCGACGTCTCGCCGGTCCAGGCCTCAAAGCCGGACTGTCGCATCATCAGGATCAGCGGCGACGGGCAGAACGAGCTTGACAGCACGACCATCTCGCCCGGGCCAAGCGCCATCACGGACTGCTTCACGCTGGCGGCGGGGTGAACGCCGGTGGCGAGCATTTCGTCGGCGTCAATCCGGAACCGCGCGGCGAAACGGCTCGCCCACTCCGGGCGCGGCGTCGGCGGCAGGGGCGCGTGGCCGCCCGGGCCGCAACCCGCCTCCTCTTCGTGCTCCCCCGCCCAGGAGCGGACCACCGCCACGAACTCGGCAGGGGGCAGGCCGGACAGCCGAGCCGCCTGCTCGAGCGTGGTTCCTTCAAGCAGGCTCCGGCGCAGGGTTTCGTTCTGCATCGCAGCCAGGGCCGGCAGGGCGGTCATCAGCCGCTGTTCCAGCTCCGGGTGCCGGGCCAGAAGCACGGCAATGCGGGTTTCGGGCTGAATGGCTGTGCTCATGCGTTGGCTCCTGAAAGGGCGGGTTCGTCATATTCAAGCAGGCGCCGCTCGCCTTCCAGCGCGCGGATGCGGGTGACGTCCTGCGTGACCTCGAGCGTGCCGAGATATTGGCCGGCCTCATCGCGGACGGCGAAATAGCGGATGTGGACGAAGCGGCCCTGGAAGCGGATCCAGAACTCGGCCACGTTGTGCCGGCCGGAGCGGAAATCGTCGAGAATCCGGTCGACGACGTCGACGCTGCGGGGCGGGTGGCAGTGCTGCACCTTGCGGCCGAGGATCGCCTTCGAACGGGCGAAAACGCGGTCGGGACCCTCGCTGAAGAAAGCGACGCGGTCGTCGGCGTCGACAAAGGTCAGGTCGACGGGAAGCGTGCGGAAAATGGCGAGCAGCTGCTCGAGCGTGAGGCTGCCGGTGGGCAGCCTGACCGCCTGGCCGCCTTGCAGGCTGAGCCCTTCGCGCAGGACGCTTTCCGGCGGGCGGTAGCCCTCCTGCGGCGCCACCAGACACCATCCGTAGCGGGGCGAATCGGCCCAGATCTGCCCCCAGTCGTCTTCTGTGAACACGTCCAGGCAAAGCGGGAGCAGAATGTCCTCTTCCTTGGAGATCATCTCCTCGATGGCGGCGGCCACGCTCGGCCCGACGGTCTGCGCGGCCAGCTTCCATTCCGCGAGGCTCGCATCCCGAACGCCCAAGGCCTGTTGAAGGCTCTTCAGCATGGCGCGGACCTCGTCGTCCTTGCCCCACATGACCTTGGACGGGCCGGTGATGCCGTGGCTCTCCAGACGCGAGAAGAACAGGTGCTCCTTGCGCTGGTAATGCTTTTCGACATCCATCAGCCCGTTGGCCTCCTGGCGCCACTCGAGCAGCAGAGGCGGCAGCCCCGCTTCGTCCTGCAAGGCCAGAATCGCCGCCATGGTTTGCCGCATCCGGGCCACCGTCTGCCTGAGGGCCTGGTTCTCGCGGCGCATCGTGTCCACGGGGTGGCCGGGCGGCACGCTGCGGGCAGGCAGCCGGACCAGCACCTCGCGCGCGAGCTGCGAGTGCAGGTCGCACATGGACATGATCTCCTCGGCGGGCATGCCTTCCGCCATCAGCTCCTGCTCCATGGCGACGATCTCCGAATAGTCGGTTTCGCGGACAATCGTGCGGAGCTGCTCTTTCACGGTCTCCGGCGGCGCGCCTTCATGAAGCCGGCGGATGATCGCCTTCAGCTCGCTCACGCGGCGGGCGCGGTTGTTGATGAGTTCGCTCACGGGATCCTTTCCTCTGTTCCTCTGCTGGCAGAGTAAAGGATCTCCGCGTCCGGTTCGATGACTTCAGTCACAAAGCGGCCGCGGCAGGCTCAACGAAGGACAGCCTTGGCCAGCCCCGGGTTGCCCGCGGCGTCGAAGGCCCGCACCACCACAGCGCGCTCCCCGCCCTCGACCGGAAGGCGCACCAGGAAGTTTTCCTCGCGGCTGTCGCAGATGCCATCGGCGGCGTCGAGCACCGTCCACGGGCCGGCGTTGACAGAATACTCGGCCCGGCGAACGGGCGAAGAGTCGTCAAAGACCCGGACTTCGACTAGCCACTCGTTGCCCTCCCGGCGCGGTGCGGCGAGCGTCACGCGCGGCGGCGTCTGGTCGATCAGCACGGGCTGGCTGACGAGATCGGATTCGCGCGCCGTCTGCGGGCTGTTGGCCAGCCGGTCGGAGGCCACGACGCGGAACAGATACTTCCCGTCGGCGAACACCTCGCCGTCCTGCTGGAGGGTGTTCTCCTTGACGTCGCCCTTGAGCAGCTTCCATTGCTGCTCGTCCTCGCCGCGGTAGTAGACGTTGTAGACGAGCGGGTCGCCGTCGGGGTCGTCGGCCTGCCAGGAGATGTAGATCTGCTGCATGCCGGTGCGGCTGACGGTTTGCGTCGGCGTGCCCGCGCTGGTGGTTTGCCCCGTCTCGCCGGTGTCGGTGACCGTGATGCTGTAGGAAACCGAGGAGGACGAGGATTGCGCGGGGACGGCCGGCTTGGCCTGCGCCGCCGCCCATTGCGGCGTCACCTGGATGCTGCGCACCACGGGGCGGCCGTTCTGCGGCTGGTAGCTGACGGCGACCGAGTCGACGATCGGCCCGGGGCCGTTGCCGGGCTTCATCTCCACGCGCCACTGGATGAAGCGCGCGTTGGGGCTGGTGATGCGGTTGTTGGCCGGGGAGGTGATGGGCTCGGACCAGTCGCTCCAGGTGGCGTCGGGGCGCGCGGAATTGCCGCTGCGGGTGCGGAACAGGAGCTGGCCGGCGCGCGCATCGGCGCGCCAATCGAGGCGGCCCCACCGGGCGGCGTTGCCCGCATCATGGACCGGCGACTCGTAGATGCCCGTTTCGGCAGCCGCGCCGTTGAGCCGGTAGAGCTTGCCCTGGTTGCTGGTGGCGGCCATCAGGCTGCCGCCGGATTCGGCCAGCCGCGTCGTTTCCCCCTCGCGCGTTTCGACCAGCAGGGCGGCCTTCAGATCGGGCGACAGGCGATAGATCCGGCCGTGAATGTCCGTGGAGAAATACAGCTCGGCGCCGCGAACGGCGAGGTCGTAGACGTTCTCTTCCTTGCTCGACCACAGGGTTTCGACCAGCTGGTCCGGGCTGATCCGGTACAGGGCCGACTTTTCGGCGCTGAGATCCACGCTGGGCGGCGGGGGCGGCGTCTCGATCGCCGGGGCGGCGGGCGGCTTGGGCGCTTCCGCCTTCGGCGGCAGCTCGATGCCGCGCTGCGCGCTGACATCGGCATCGGCAGTGACGGTAATGGTGGTGGAGACGATCCCCGTCGCCTGTTGCGATGCCGGCGCCGCCGCGGCCTGCGCCTGCTTGCGCGCATAGGCCCCGCCCATGGCGGCTACGTAAATTGACCCGTCGGGCGCGGGCACGATCGAGCGGATCTCGGGCAGGCTGGCATCGTACAGGACGAACGCCTTGCCCCGGGCTTCCACGCGGTACAGGATGCCGTTGGGTTCCGTGCCGGCCAGCAGGCGGCCCTTGGCGTCAAGCGCCAGCGCGGTGACGTGCGTCTGCCCGGTTTCGTACCAGATCTCGCCCCGTTGCGGCCCGGTAATCCGCCAGACCCTGCCCGCCTGGCCGGTGCCCGCATACAGCGCCCCGTCGCCGGCGGCGCACAGCGCCCAGATGTATTTTTCCTTCGGATCGAAGTACTCTTCGGCCTTGCCATTCTCGATGCGCCAGATCTTGCCGTCCGGCGAGGAGGCGGCATACAGCACGCCCTTCGCGTCCATGGCCAGGGCGAACACCTCCGGTTGCGGGGCCGACCACAGCAACGCGGGCTTTTCACCGGCCTTCCAGCGGTAAACGCGGCCGCGGTGGCCGGTGGAAAAATACACGGCGCCATCGCCGGCTGCCACCAGGCTCCAGACACCGGCCTCGCCCGTCTCGGCGAGAGTCTCCAGCCGCGGGGCCAGGGTCAGGCGGCCGTCGCGGGTGAGCGAGACGCCCAGAAAGCGGCCCTTCAGGAAATCGCTGTATGTGTTGCACTCCCACGCGGCCGCGCTGCCGGCCAGACACAGGCGGGCTGCGAGCCACAAGGCAACCGGAACACGGTAACGGTTCATTCCTTCACTTCCACCTGAATGGTCCTCGAGCCGGTGAACAGGTAAGGCGCCGGGTCCATGCGCAGGGCGGCCACCAGCGAGTTGGCCTGCTGCGAGGCGCTTTGCAGCAACGCCGCCGCCATCGAGGGTGGCAACAGCGGCAGATTCTCGCCCTGGACCTGGAGCGTGGGCGTCGCCCGCCACACCCGCACGTAGGGGCGATCGTTCGGGTGGAGCTTCACGAGGAACGCGCGGAGCTGATCGGCCGAGCGCGGCGGCGTCGACAGAAACTGGCGGAACTCGGCGAGGTTGGCGGTGGAGCCGTCGGTGACCGTAAAATACAGCGGCCCCGCCGGCGCACCCACCGGGACCTGGTAGCGCGCCTTCCGCGCCATCTCCACTCCGCGCTCTCCCAGGTACAGCGCGGTGATCTCCACGGTCTCCCCGGGCCGCACGGTGCGCTTCGAACTCCACACCCCGTCCAGCTGGAGCTGGCGGTTTTCGTTGCTGACTTCCAGCTCCAGTTCGACCCCGCTGAGCCGGAGCGTCTCAAACCCGCTTTGCAACAGGGCCGCCACCGGCGCGGCCACCGCCGCGGAGGCCATCAAGGGCGCGCCCAGCTCAGCGGCGTAGACGTTCGTCACGGGCACCGGGTCGCCGCGTTCCAGAAGGAGGCGGCCATTGAGCCGGATCGTCGCCAGCCCGGCGGCCCGCTCGGTCGCCTCGATGGCCGAATATACGGCCATCTGGAGCAGGATAGGCGTCAACAGCCGGTTGCGCACCATCTCCATGCGGTACAACCGGCGCTGCGCGGCTGGCCCGGCGCCGGTCACCCGGATGCTCACAGGCAGCATGCGCGGCCTGCGTTCCAGTTCGCCCGAGACGGCCGTGGCGTGATCGGCGGTGATCGCGCCCAGCCACTCGCGCGGGTTGGAGATCTTGAACGAGGAATTCACGCTCGGCAGCACCGTAATCACTTCCGCCCGCGCGAAGGGCATCTCGGTCTCGCCGACGCCGAGGAAGCGGTGGCCGAAGGCGTAGATGCGGCGCCCGTCGACCAGCGTCACCGTGCCATCGGCGCCGACGCTCATGTCGCCGCTCATCAGTTGCACGCTGATCATTTCCCCGGGCTGCGGCGGGGCTGGCTTGCCCGCCGGCTCGCGGACGCGCCCGCCGCCGATGCCCTGCACCGGCTCGAGCCCGGCGGCGCGAAGCCGCGCCGCAAAGTGCTCCACCGCGCCGCGCGTGAACCCGCTCAGCCAGAGCGGCGTGGCGATCTCGACCAGCCGCGCCGAACCCAGGTCGATCTCCTGCCGGCGAGGCAGCGCCGAGGCGACATCGAACGGATCTGCCCATTCGCGTCCTGCCGCGGCCGGCGGCGCGGCGCGCAGCATCTCCTCGATGGGGCGGATGCCGGCGATGGCCGCCTTGGCGAAGGGGAACGCATACGCCACTGCGCCCGCCAGCTTGCCCTGCACAAACACAGGGCTGCCGCTCATGCCCTGCATCACGCCGGTTTCCGCGAGCGGACCCCCGCTGAGCCGGGCGAGAATCACCGATTGGGCGGGGCCGATGTTTTCCAGCACGCCCAGAATCTCGCAACGGAACTCCTCCACCCGGGCCCCCTGGAAAACCGTCTTGCCCGTGCAAGGCGCGCCCGGGCGGATGTCCTTGAGCGGCAGGATGGGCACACTCCAGGCGCGGAGGGTTTGGCCTGGGAAACAAGCGAGAAGGATCACCCCCGCAAGCCGGAGCACGATTTCATTGTAGACGCCCCTTGCGCCAAAATCGCGGCCGCAACGCCGGTGCGTGGTACTTTTGGCCGTGTTTTGCAGGGCGTTATTCGTTTGCCGGCGCCGCGCGTTGCCGGAGCATCCTCAGCCGGTTCAATCCAGGAACCCGCGCCACGTGTTGCCCTTTTGGTCGCGCAGGATCACGCCGTGGCCGTCGGAAATGCCGGTGATGAAATCGCCGTTCGAGGAGCGGAAGCGGTAGCGGATGGTGTCGTCCGGCTGGCGTTCCGCAATGCCGCGCCATTCGTTGCCGAATTCGTCGCGCAGATGGATGTAATCCCCGTCGCCTGGCCCGGAAACCACGCGGTTGGAACTGTCGTGGAAGTGGAAAAACCCCCGCCCCACGCCCGACGGTGAACGTCTCCTCCGGTAAATCATCTCCCTCTCCTTTTGTTTCATTATCGGCCTGGAATGGCCACCTGACTATCCGGCGAAGACCTTACGCGCCGGACGAACGCGGGCGGTTTGCCGCGGCTGGCGCCGGCCGCGGCGGCTCGGCTACCTTGGTAGGTTGCCGATGCGTGCCGTCATTCAGCGTGTGTCGCAAGCCAGCGTAAGGGTGAACGGCGAGCTGGCCGGCTCGATCGGGCCCGGACTTCTGGTGCTGCTCGGGGTGGGCAAGACCGACACCGAGCAGGATGCCGAGGCGCTGGCTCAGAAAATCGTCGAGCTGCGCGTATTCCAGGACGAAGCGGGCAAGATGAACCTGAGCCTGAAGGACACCGGCGGAAGCCTCCTGGTCGTGTCGCAATTCACGCTTTATGGCGACACGCGCAAGGGGCGGCGGCCGAGCTTTGATCTGGCGGCGCCGCCCGCGCAGGCGCGGGCGCTGTATGAAAAGTTCGTCGAGGCGGCGCGCCGGCAGGGCGTGCACGTGGAAACCGGCGTGTTCCAGGCGATGATGTCGGTGAGCCTGGTCAACGAGGGGCCGGTGACGTTCCTCGTGGAGACTCGAGGTCCCAGTCAAAGCGGCGGATGATCTCTTCGCAGGATCCGTCGGCGACGATGCGCCCCTGCTCGAAGAACACGGCGCGGGGGCAGAGCGCGCGGGCGAAGGCGGCGTCGTGAGTGACGATGAGCTTCGCCTGGGGCAATGTCCTCAACAGCCCGAGCAGCGCGCGCCGCGCGGGGGGATCGAGGTGCGTGGTGGGCTCGTCAAGGATGAGCACCTCCGGCTCCACCGCAAGAATGCCCGCCAGCGCCACGCGCTGCTTTTCCCCGCTGCTCAGATGATAGGGGGCGCGATCCAGTCCGGCTTCGATGCCGACGGCAGCCAGGGCCCGGCGGGCGCGGTCCTCGGCCTGTGGGCGGGGAAGGCCCGCCTGCAAGGGGCCGAAGGCCACGTCCTCAAGAATGGTGGGCCGGAATAGCTGGTCTTCGGGGTCCTGGAACAGGAACCCGATCTTGCGCCGGATCAGGGACAGGTGAGGCGGCTCGACCGGGAGGTCGCACACGCGCAGGTGGCCCTCGCCGCGCAGAATGCCGTTCAGGTGAAGCAGGAACGTGGTCTTGCCGGAGCCGTTGCGGCCGAACACGGCGACGGTCTCGCCGCGGTGGAGCTGGAAATCGACGCCGCAGAGCACCTCTTTGCCCGGCTCGTAGGCGAAGCGCAGGCCGCGGGCGTTGACGATGCAGCTCAATGAAACCTCCCCGCGCCGCGGGCCAGCAGGGCGCGGTGAACCCGTGCCGCCCGCTCGTAGGACGAGGCCAGCAGGACGGCGACGCTGGACGCCGAAACCTCGAACGAACGGTCCGCGCCGCGCGCCAGCGCGGCCGTGCGCAGCCGCCACGCCTGTTCGCTCAGCACGCCCAGGTAGCGCCAGATGAAGTGCATCACCTCGAGCACCAGCCGCGGCGCGCCGAGCCGGGCCGCCGCGGCCAGCACGTCCTCCAGCGGCGTCGCCGCCATCAGCAACACGACCCACAGGGCGGACGCATAGGGCTTCCACAGCAGCGCCATGGCGCGCTGCGGGTCTCCGCCCCACCAGCTCATCAACGCAAAGAGGGAGGAAAATGGCAGCACCAGCGCGGCGCGCCACAGCAGGGCGGGCAGCGGCAAACGGGCCAGCAACACCGGCAGCGGGTACAGGGCCAGCAACACCCAGGAGTCCTTCCAGAGCGACGTTGCCAGCAGGAGGGCGAGGGTCGCGGCGAGCTTGGCACGCGCGTCGAGCCGGTGCAGCGGGCTGTGGCCGCGGCTCCACTCGTCAAAGATGAAATGCCTGGGCCCTACGCGTTGCGCCACTTCGCAATCCATTTTCCGCCCGCCCAGCAGAGGGCCGCGGCGGCAGCCAGTCCCAGCAGGCCGGCTGCGGCTTTCCGGAACCAGGGCGCCGGCAGCCAGGGGGCCTCATAGTCCGGCAAGGGCGCGGCCATCAGCGGCCGCTCCAGCCCGACGATGCCGAGAACCTCAGCCAGGCGCTCGAGCCCGTCCGGCAGCGCCGAGGCCACGAGGAACCCGCCCGTAGCCAACAGCAGCGAGGCGAGCAGCAGACCGGACAAAAGCGGCCGTGCGGCGGGCCGGGGCCGCTCCAGAAGCGTTGGCTGGAGCCGTTCAAGCGCGGCGAGGACAGCAGCGGTAATCACGCCTTCCAGCACCGCGGTCAGGGAGAAAACGCCAAGCGTGGCGGCCAGCGCGCCGGCGGGGATCCGGATGCCGCTGGCGCCGAGTTCGGCCAGCGCGAGACAGGCAGCCACCAGCGCGCTGAGCGCACCGGCGGCGAATGCGGCCAGACGCCGTCGCCTGCCCCCGTCGAGGAGGCGGAAGGCCCACGCCGCGGCGCCCACGCCGGCGACGGCCATATTGAGCACGTTCGCGCCGAGCGCGAGCACGCCGCCATCCTGAAACAGCAGCGCCTGGATGGCCAGGATCGCCGTCATCACCACCATCGCCGGCGCCGCACCCAGCGTGATGGCCAGCAGCGCCGAGCCGAGCAGGTGTCCACTCGCTCCGGCGGCGACCGGGAAATTGATCATCTGGGCGGCGAAGACAAAAGCGCCCATCACGCCCATCAGCGGCACTCGGGACTCATCCAGCGCGCCCGAGGCGCGGCGCGAGGCCGCCACGACCGTCGCGAGGCTCGTCGCGCCTGCCAGGCCCAGCACGGGCGGCGACAGGTAGCCGTCCGGGATATGCATGACGCCACCAAAGTAGCAAAACCGGCATCAGCGTGCTACGGGCGGCCGGCACGATACCATGAGAGTCTGCTGTTTCCGATGGCGGCACACGACAGCGCGATCCTTCTCATCAGCTGCCCCGACACGCGCGGCCTCGTGGCCAGCGTTTCCGGGTTCCTGTACGAACACGGCGCGAACATCCTCTCCACCGACGAGCACCGCGACGACGCCTCGGGCCAGTTTCTCATGCGGGTGGAGTGGGACCTGGACGGGTTCGGCCTCGGCCCGGACTCGTTCGCCGCCGCGTTCGAAACCGCGGTGGCGCGCCGCTTCGGCATGGACTGGCGCGTGGCCTACTCGCGCGACCGCCTGCGCGTGGCGTTGTTCGTCTCGAAATACCTCCACTGTCTGGCCGACCTCCTCCACCGGTGGCGGATGGGCGAGCTGCGCGCCGACATCCGGCTGGTCGTCAGCAACCATGAAGACGCCGCGCCGCTGGCGGAATTCTACGGCGTGCCCTTCGTCCACGTCCCGGTGGACCCGCAACGCAAGCACGACGCGGAGCGCCGCCAGATGGAACTGCTCGGGGAGCACGGCATCGACCTCGTGGTGCTGGCGCGCTACATGCAGGTGTTGTCGCCGGAGTTCGTGGCGCGCTATCCGGCGCGGATCATCAACGTGCATCACTCCTTCCTGCCCGCTTTCCAGGGGGCGCGGCCCTATCACGCGGCGTTCGAGCGCGGCGTGAAGCTGATCGGGGCCACGGCGCACTATGTGACAGAGGCGCTGGACGACGGGCCGATCATCGAACAGGAGGTGGTGCGCGTCTCGCACCGGGACCAGCTGGAGGACCTGATCGAAAAGGGGCGCGACGCCGAGCGGCTGGCGCTGGCGCGCGCCGTGCGGTGGCATCTGGAGCACCGCATTCTGCTCTACGGACGCAAGACGGTGGTGTTCACATAAAGGAGGCGAGTGCGTTGATTCTCGGCACCGGCATCGACCTCGCGGAGGTGGCGCGGATCCGCGAGGCGGTGGACAAGTACGGGCGGCGCTTCCTTGAGCGCGTCTTCACGCCGGAGGAGATCCGCTACGTGGAGCGCAAAGCGAACCGCTACGAGCGCTATGCGGCGCGCTTCGCCGCCAAGGAGGCGGGAATGAAGGCGATCGGCACAGGCTGGCGGCGCGGGGTGCGGTGGCAGGATTTCGAGGTGCGCAACCAGAGCTCGGGCCGTCCCGTGCTGCTGCTGCACGGGGTGGCGGCGGAGGTGGCGCGGCAGATGGGCGTCGTGCGGGTGCACCTTTCGCTGACGCACACGGCCGCGATGGCGCAGGCGTTCGTCATTCTGGAGGGGGAAGGCCCCGGGCGGTAGGCGCGGGCTTCAGCGCGCGCTGGCTGCGCCGGCGCGCGTCTTTTCGGACGGCTGCAGCGGCGGGCTGGCGGCATCCATCTGCCGGGTGACTTCCCAGACGTGCCACATGCGGTGGATGACGGTGATGTTGCCAAGCACGGCGATGACCCACAGCACGGCCGCCATGCGGTCGAACAGCGCTCCGATGATCAGCAGCACGACGCGCTCCGGCCGCTCGAGGAAGCCGACCTTGCAGCTCGGGATCACATTTTCGGCGCGGGCGCGCGTGTAGCTGATCATGACCGTGGCGGTCATGACCACGGCGGTGAGCACGACGTAGAAGTTCCGGTTGATGTTGGCGTAATAAACCAGCAGGCCCATCAGCAGGGCGAGGTCCGAGTAGCGATCCACCACCGAGTCGAAGAAGGCGCCGAAGCGCGTCACCTGCCGCGTTTCCCGGGCCACGCGCCCGTCCACCATGTCGAACAGCCCGGCGCCGATGATGACCAGGCCGGCATAAAAGAACTGCCCGCGGCCGAGCAGGAAGGCCGCGTAGATGTTGATCAGCAGCCCAAGGAAAGTGAGCACGTTGGGGTGGATCTTCGACAGAGCCAGCGCGTGCACGATCCAGTAAAGGATCTTGCCGGCCCCGATGCCGATGGCGCGTGTGAATGTCATGGCCGCCTCACTCCGTTTGCCCGGCGGCGTCGTGGATCGTCGTCAACTGCAAAATTTCCAGCCGCCGCACTCCGCCGGGGCTGGGGATGGTCACTTCATCTCCCACTTTCTTGCCCACCAGCCCCCGCCCTATCGGAGAAGTCGTCGAGATCCAGCCTTTGGAGGCATCGGCCTCCTCGCTGACCACCAGCTTGTAGGTGACCTCCTCGTCCTTGTCGAGGTCGAGCACGACGACCGTGGACCCCAGCCCCACCCGGTCCCGCGGGATGCGCGACATGTCGATGAGCGAGAATTCGGCCAGGCGCTTCCGGAGCTGGGCCAGGCGGGCGTCGACGTAGCGCTGCCGTTCCTTGGCCGCGTGAAACTCGGCGTTTTCCCGAAGGTCGCCGTGAGCGCGCGCCTTCAGGATTTCTTTCGGAAGCTGATTGCGCAGCTCGTACTCGAGCGCGGCGATCTCTTCCTGGATTTTCTTTTTGACATCCTCCATCGGATGACAGGTGGCTCCCAGACTTCGATTATATCGGACCGGGCCTGCCGGCACCTCCGGGGAGAAATTTCCTCCGGGGCTTGCACTTCTCATCCGGATGGGTGATCATGCCGTTTATACGAGGGGCCGTCAAACGGCTTCCGGCCGGGCGGCGGCGGCGTTAGAATAACGACCAAACGAGTGGGGGCATGGAGAGACGGCGGAGTCCGAGCGCGGTTTTGTCGCTGCTCGCTATTTGGGGCGGGTTCCTTCCCTGGCTCGCCTGGCCGCTGAGGGCACAACACCGGATCGAGGCGGATCCGGGGCGGGCTTTGACGAGCAGCGACATGGCGGTTCTCGAAGCGCGCGAACCGCGCGACGACCTGCCCTGCCGCGTCACCCCCGTCAGGCCGTCTGTCGGCTTCGACCTCAAGTTTCACGCCGGCTATGAAGTCGCCATCCCGATGCGCGAACTGGCCGGCGTCGAGAATCTGCTGACGGTCGTTTTCCGGGTGACCCCGGAGGGTTCGCCGTCACAGCCCGTTTATTTCAGCCAGAAGATCCGCGTGCCGGCGATCGAAGCCGACGCCAAGGGGGACGCCTGGTTGCAGGGTTCGTTTGACCTCGGCGAGGGCGCATATCAGGTTGACTGGCTGATGCGCGACCGCACCGAGCGCGTCTGCGCCAGCTTCTGGCGCGCCGAGGCAACGCTTTCCTCAAAGGAGAAAGACCTCGCCCTGGCCCTCGCCCCGGGCGCGGTGGCGCAATCCGACCAGGACGAGTTCGCCGAGGAGCCGCCAGTGGAAAAAGACTACAGCGCCGGGGGCCTCTCGGTAAAAGTGCTGGTGAACTTCGCCCCGCAGAACAGCTCGGCGGTCATGTTGCAGCCTGCCGACACCGCGGCGCTCGTCTCCATCCTGCGGACCATTCACCGGGACCCGCGCATCGTGCGCTATTCGGTGGTCGCCTTCAACATGCAGCAGCAGCGGGTTCTGTACCGCCAGGAGGCGAGCGACCGGATCGACTTCCCGGCCATCGGCGAGGCGCTCCGCGGCTTGCAGCTGGGCCGCGTGGATTTCTCCCGTCTCCAGAACAAGGACGCCGACGCGGAGTTCCTGGCCTCGCTGATCCAGAACGAGTTCAAGGTGCGCGACGGCGAGCCGCCGCCGGACGGGTTGATCATCGCCGGCCCCAAGGTGATGCTGCCTTCGGGCATTCCGCCCGAGGCGCTGCGCGACGTGGGCGAGACCGGGTACCCGGTTTTCTATCTGAACTACAACCTGACGCCCCAGTTGACGCCCTGGCGCGACACCATCAGCCAGGCGGTGCGCTATTTCAAGGGGCTGGAATTCACCATCAGCCGCCCGCGCGAGCTTTGGTCGGCTGTCACGGAGGTCGTGGCGCGGATCGTAAAATGGAAATCAGGGAGGCGTCCGGCCGATGCTTCGTTCAGGGGTTCGCACCTGGTTCCGCCCAGATAAGGCGCTTGCCGCCGCGCTGCTGCTGTTGGCACCGGGGGCGGCCGCGCAGCCGCCGAAGCGGTTGATCCAGCCGCAGAAGCTCGCCCCGTACGTCAGCTCCCCGCAGCCGATCGTGGTGAAGATGCTCGAAATTGCCGGGCTCAAGAGCGGCGAGACGCTTTACGATCTCGGCTGTGGCGACGGGCGCATCGTCACCACCGCGGCGAAGAATTTCGGCGCAAAGGCCGTGGGCGTCGAGCTGAGCCCGGCGCTGGCGCAGCGCGCGCGGCAGGCGGTGGAAAGCCTCGGCCTCCAGGACCAGGTGAAGATCATCGAGGGCGACCTGATGGAGGTCAACCTCTCCGGCGCCGACGTGGTGGCCCTGTATCTGCTCACCGAAGCCAATGAGCAGCTCCGCCCCAAGCTGGAAAGGGAGCTGAAGCCGGGCGCGCGCGTCGTGAGCCTCGAATTCCGCATCAAGGGCTGGAAGCCTTCCCGCGTGGAAAAGGTGGAGGCCCACCGCCACCCGTACACGATTTACCTTTACCATCTGCCCCAAAAATAGGCCCCGCAGCGGCAGGATATTCTCGTAAGTGATGCTACGTCCGGCGGCTGTTCTGTGTCTGGCGCTGGCCGCGCTGGCGCAAACCGGGCTCCGGCCCGGCCGGAAACACACCCCCGTGGAACGGCTGTCGCCGGAGAGGCTGGCGGCCGTGCGCGAGGCGCGACAGCGGCTGGCGTCGCAACGGAAGACGCTGCCGCCGGTCGGAATCTATGAAGACGTCCCGGCCGTGATGCACGTCCACGCCGAGGACGCGCCGCACACGCCGGGCAAGCGCGCCGAGGTGCTGGCTGCGGCCAAAAAGACCGGCATCCGCGCCGTCTTCTTCACCGATCACGGCGGACCGCAGGCGGCTACCTGGCACGGCGAGCGCGAGGGCGTGCTGTTTTTCGCGGGCGCCGAATACGGCGAGCGGCATGAGATCGCGTTTCCGCGCCCGGAGCCGCCGCTGCGTTTCCATTCGCACGTGGAGGCCGACCTCGACGCGCCGGCCGAGGGCCGGGACGGCATGGAAATCTACAACCGCCACGCCGACCATGAAGACGATGCGGATCTGGCCGAATACCTGAAAGCGGCGGCGCGGTCCCCGCGGCAGGCAGCCGCGCTGGCCGAACTGGCGCGCAAGTACCCGGATGAAGTCTACGGTGCGGGCGCCGACTACTGGCCTGAAATCTTCGCCCGCTGGGACCGCATCCTCGCGGCGCGCTTCTTCACCGGCGTCGGCGCCGTCGACGCGCATCAGAACGCGGTGGTGGCGGGCAAAGTGTTGCTCGATCCGTATGACGTCGCATTCCGCAACACGGTGACGCACATCCTCGCGCTCGAGGCGACGCACGAATCCCTGGCCGCCTCGCTGCGCGCCGGGCGCGCCTACGTCTCTCACGACTGGCTGTGCGACCCGCGCGGCTTCGCCTTCATCGCGGTGAACTCGCTGGGCGTATACGAAATGGGCGACACGATCCCGATGGCCGGCTCCACGCGGCTGGTGGCGCGCGCCCCTGTCGCCGCGCGGTGGCGCTTTATCCGCGAGGGCGCTCTGGTGCACGAGGCCGCGGGCGAAACGGTGACCTGGCAGGCGAAGGAGCCGGGCGCCTACCGCGTCGAGGCGTGGCTCGAAATCGACGGCGAGCAACGGCCGTGGATCTGTTCCAACGCGATCCGGCTGGCGCGGCCGGACGCAAGCGCCATGGCGCTGCCCTCGCAGCAACTCGACGCGAACGTGGAGGCCGTAGCCGACATCGAGTACGCCGCCGGCGCGCCGGAAGACGCCGGAAAGCACCGGCTGGACATCTACCGCCTGCGCGGCGCGGCAAAGCGGCCTGTGCTGTTCTTCGTGCACGGCGGCGCATGGGTCCGCGGGGACCGCAAGCAGTATCCGTTCTTCGGGAACCATTTCGCCAGGGCCGGCTATGTCGTGGTCGTGCCCAGCTACCGGCTGGCGCCGAAGCACCCGCACCCGGCGCAAATCGAGGATGTCGCGGACGCCTTTGCCTGGACCGTGCGCCACATTGCCGAATATGGCGGGGACCCGGGGCGCATCTTTGTCGCCGGGCATCCGGCGGGCGGGCACCTTGTGGCGCTGCTGGCCACGAACGAAAAGTGGCTGCGGGCGCGCGGGCTGGATGCCGGATCGATCCGCGGCGTCATCTCCCTGAGCGGCGTGCCGGATGTGACCGGCGAGGCCGGCGCGCGCGTTTTCGGCGAGGACCCGCAGGCGCGCCGCGACGCCTCGCCGCTGTTCCACGTCCGGCCGGGCTTGCCGCCGTTTCTCGTCACCTATTGCCAGTGGGATTACCTGACGCTGCCGCAGCAGGCCCGGCGCCTGCATGACGCGCTGCGGCGCGCGGGCGTGCGCAGCGAGCTGGTGCTTGTCAGGGGCGAGAATCACATCTCGGAGATCATCAGCGCCGTCAAGCCCGGCGATGCCACCGCCGCCGCCATGCTCCGCTTCATGGGAGGACTCGAGTGAGCGAGCCGCAATTCGACGTTGTCGGCGTGGGCCTGAACGCCACCGACACGATGATCCTCATCCCGCACTTTCCCGCCTATGGCGGCAAGGTGCCTTTCCTTCAGGAGCTGCTCTCGCCCGGCGGGCAGGTGGCCAGCGCCATGGTGTGCTGCGCGCGGCTCGGCCTGCGCGTGAAATACATCGGCACCATCGGCGACGACGAGCGCGGGCGCATCCAGTGGGAGAGCCTGCAAGGCTGCGGCATCAACCTCGATCACGTCCAGCGCCGCCCCGGCACGCCGAACCAGTCCGCCTACATCCTCATCGATCAGAGCACCGGCGAGCGCACCGTCTTCTGGCACCGCCCCGAGGCGCTCAGGATCACGCCCGAAGAGATCACCCCGGACCAGATCGCCTGCGCGCGCCTGCTGCACATCGACGGGCACGACACGCCCGCCGTCGCGCACGCGGCGCGCATCGCGCGGCGGCACGGCATCCCCGTCACCGTGGACGTCGACACCATCTACAAGGGCTTTGAAGAGGTGCTGCCGAACGTCGACTATCTGATCACGTCGAGCGAATTTCCGGAGCGCTGGACCGGCGAGTCCGACCCGTTGCGCGCGCTCGAGCTGATCCAGGAAACTTACGGCATGAAGGTCGCGGCCATGACCCTGGGCGCGCACGGGGCGCTGGCGCGCGTCGAAGGCCGCTTCCATTACTCGCCCGCCTTCGTCGTCAACTGCGTCGACACGACCGGCGCGGGCGACATCTTCCACGGCGCGTTCTGTTACGCCGTCCTGAAGGGCATGGACATCGACGAGGCGCTCGAGTTTTCCAACGCCATGGCGGCGATCAACTGCACGGCGCTCGGGGCGCGCGGGCGCATCGCCGGCGAGGCCGAGGCCCGCGCCCTGATCGAGAGGGGCGAGCGGCGCGTGAAGCCCGAGTTCCGCCGGTTCCGGAAGGCGGCCGGATGATTCCCATCCACGACTCGCAGCGCAGTTACTCGCAGCCGCTCGTAACGGTGGCGCTGATCACCGTCAACGTGACCGTCTTCCTCTACCAGGTTTCGCTGGACCCTTACACGCGGAACGATTTTCTGTTCCTCTACGGGCTGGTGCCGGAGCGCTTCTCGTGGGCGAACGTGCTGACGTCGATGTTTCTGCACGGCGGCTGGATGCATCTGCTTGGGAACATGCTCTTCCTTTGGGTGTTCGGCGACAATGTCGAGGACATTCTCGGGCACGGCAAGTTTCTGCTGTTTTACCTGCTGTGCGGCGCGGCGGCGGCGCTCGGCCAGCATGCAGTGAACCCGGACTCGCGCGTGCCCATGGTGGGCGCCAGCGGCGCCATCGCGGGCGTGATGGGCGCCTATCTGGTGAAGTTCCCGCATTCGCGCATCGTGATGCTCGGCTGGTTCCTGTTCGTGTTCACCTTCGAGCTGCCCGCTTACGTGGTGCTGGTTTACTGGTTCATCGTGCAGCTGTTCAGCGGCATCGGCTCGATCGCCGACGCGGCCTCGCAGCGGGGCGGCGTCGCCTTCATGGCCCACGCCGCGGGGTTCCTGGCGGGCGTGGCGCTGATTCATGTTTTCCGAACGCGCGACCGCTTGCGGTTGCGCCGCGATCTGGTGTGGTGAATGTTTTATCCTCCTGCTCTCGATCTTGACAACGTGCCGCCGCTGGACGTTCTCGCCGTGGCGGCGCACCCGGACGACATCGAACAGACTTGCGGCGGCGCGCTGCTGAAGATGGCCGAAATGGGCTACCGCACCGGCGCGCTCGACCTCACCGCGGGCGACATGGGCACGCGCGGCACGCCCGAACAAAGGATCGAGGAGTCCAGGGAGGCCGCGCGCATCCTCGGCCTCGCCTTCCGCGAAAACCTGCGCATGCCGGACGCGCGCCTGGAAAACAGCATCAGCCTGCGGCTCACGCTGATGGCGGTGATCCGCAGGCTCCGGCCGCGCGTGGTCATCCTGCCCTACTGGGAGGCGCGCCACCCGGACCACTCCTACGCCTCGGTGCTCGGTTTCGAGGCGTCGTTCCTGGCCGGCATCCGCAAACTCGACGTCCAGAGCGAGCCGCACCGTCCGTTCAAGGTCGTCTACGCCTCGATGTACGCCAATGTGGCGCCCTCGTTCGTGGTCGACATCACGGCCCAGTTCGAGCGGCGCATGGAATCGCTGTTCGCCTACCGCTCGCAGTACGGCGACGCGGCGGAAGGCGCGGAACTGTTTCCGAAACGGGACGAGATTTACGACCGGCTGCGCTCCATCGCCCGCTTCTACGGCAACCTCATCGGCGTCAAGTATGGCGAGCCGTACGTGGTGAAGGAAACCATGCGCGTCGACGACCTGGTGGCGATGGGCGTGCGCACTTTCTGAGCGCGGAACGGCCCGTTTTTGGGCGATGCTGTAAGGGATGGTGCTGAAGAACATCTCCCGTCTGGCCGAGTTTTCCGATGGCCGCATGGGCAAGGTGACGCTCGCCGCCGGCAGCCGCCTGTACGCCGGCCTGAACTGTTTTCTCCCCGGCCAGGAGCACGCCGCCCACGTGCACGCGGACCAGGACAAGCTCTACTACGTCCTCGAAGGGAGCGGCGAGGCGATGGTTGGCGAAGAGACGCACAAGGTGGGCGAGGGCGACCTGGTGCTGGCGCCTGCGGGCGTGCCGCACGGGTTGAGGAACACCGGCCTGGCGCCGATGACGGTCCTCGTGGTCTTCGCGCCGCCGCCGCAAAAGTCATGAAGCGCGCCGCCATCCTGCTGCTTGCATGCCTGCCCTTGCCCGCGCAGGAGCCGCCGGCCTTCGCCGCCGCGATGCGCGACATCGAGGCCCGCGTGGGCGGCACGCTCGGCATCGCGGGCCTCCACCTGGAAACCGGGCGGCTCGCCGGATGGCGGTCGAAGGAGCGCTTCCCGCTCATCGAGCTGGCGCAACTGCCGGTCGCCTTGCACGCCTTCGCGCAGATGGAGCTGGGCGAGATGCCGTTCCACATGATGCTGCGCTTCGAGCCGGCCGACTTCAGCCCGGGCCACAGCCCGCTGCGCGAGCGATATCCGCAAGGCGGCGTGGTCACCGTAGGACAACTGCTCGAAGCCGCCGTCCGCGACAACGACGCCGGCGCTTCGGACAAGCTGCTCGCGCTGGGCGGCGGGCCCGCGGCCGTGCAGAAGCGCATGGCGCGGTGGTTCGGCGACGGGCTGCGCATCGACCGCTCCTTTGCGGATCTCGCCGTCGCCATCCGCTACGCGGCGGCGCCGGCGCGCTTTCTTCTCGACGAGCGCGACTCGGCCACGCCCGAAGCCTTTGCGCTGCTGATGTCCGCAATCGAGGAAGGCAAGCTGCTGCACCCTGCGAGCCACGAACGGCTCCGGCAGTGGATGCGCGCCACCCCGCACGGCGCTGCGCGGCTGCCTGCGGACATGAAAGACGCGGTGCGCTACCGCAAGTCCGGCTCCACGCCTTACTGGGACGGCAAGAACATCTGCATGAGCGTGGCCGCGGTGGCGGATCTGCCCGGCGGGCGCGGGCGGCTCGCCCTGGCGGTGTTCCTGAAAGGGACCGAGCGCGACCTCACGCAGCGCGAAGCCGCGCTGGCCGAAGCGGCGGGCGCGCTTTACCGCTGGTTTGCGTCGTTGCCGGAAAAATAGAACTCGCCGCCGGCGACGATTTCCGCGGGACCGGCGAGATATACCGTGCCGCCCTCCTCGCGCAGGCGCAGCGGCCCCGCCGGAGTGTGCACGGCGACGCGCGGCCCGGCCAGCCCGCGCGCCCGCGCCGCGGCGAACGCGCCCGTCGAGCCGGTTCCGCTCGACAGGGTGACGCCGGCGCCGCGCTCGTAGAAGCGCACCTCGAGATTCGCCGCGTCGAGCACCTTCACGAAGCTCACGTTGGTCCGGTTCGGAAAGCGGGGGTGGCTTTCCAGAGCCGCGCCAAGCTTCTCCCAATCGGCCGGGATCTCCTCGACGAACACCGCGCACTGCGGGTTGCCGGGCCAGGCGAGAGTGCAATCCAGCGCGCGCCCCGCCGCCTCCAGAGTCACGCGAACCTCCTCGGGGAGGATGCGCACCGCGCCCATGTCCATCTCGAATTCGAACCGCATGCCATGGCGCGCGAGCAGCCGCAGATGCTTGACGCCCGCGCCGGTGGCGATGTTCACCTCGGGTCCGGCGAGGCCCGCATCGCAGAGAAACGCCGCCGCGCAGCGCGTGCCGTTGCCGCTGATCTCGGCTTCGCTGCCGTCGCTGTTGAACAGCCGGATGGCGGCGGGCGCGCCCTGCGAAGGAGGCTTCACGAGCAGCCACCCGTCGGCGCCGACGCCGGCATGGCGGTCGCAGATGGCCCGTGCAGCCGCCCGCAGATATGCTTCCGCGGGCGCTTCGTGCGCCCAGGTCAGCAGAAAATCGTTTCGCGCTCCGTGTGCTTTGGTGAAAGGAATCATGGCTGTCGCCCGATGCGCCGCCAGATTTCAACGCCCGGCGAGTCCCTGGCAGCATAGATTCTGACACATTCGTAACGGCGCGGCCCCGGGCGGAGCCGCGCCATGGCGCGCGAGACGCGGTCCCCCGGAGAGCAGAGCACCCACTCCTGCCACAGGAACAGGTCCGGCCGCGCGAGGCTTGCCTCGAACAGCGTCAGGTCTCCTTCGTGGAGCGATTCGCGCACCGGGATGCGCGCCATGCGGAGGATTCCCGTGATGTCGCCGAAGCTGAGCAGGATGCCCGAGCCGCTGCGGTACCGCGCCGCCATGTAGGAGGCGGCCTCGCGCGTCCACTGGCGCCGCGACACCGAGTTGACCTCCGACTCCTTCCAGCAGATCCATGCCGACGGCTCCGGCCGCGCCAGCCAGGGCCCGGCGCCGGCGGCGATGACGGCCGCCGCGGCCCAGCGCTGCCAGCGCCGCGGCGCAAGCGAAACGAGCGCCGCCGCGCCCAGCGCCGCCACGGCCAGCCACGCAATGCCGTAGCGCGTGTTGTAGTAGCTGTACGGCCAGAGGTGTGGCACGAAGATCGGCGTGCCGGAAGAGTACATGCTGAGGATGTAGAACGCCGGCGGCAGGAGGAAGAACAGGGCCGCCGCCGCCCATCGCCGCAGCGCCGCCGCCACGCCCGCCAGGCTCAGCCAGAACAGCGGCTGCCCCGCGCACAGCCGCGCCGCCTCCAGGTAATACCGCGCGGCCAGTTTCCAGTCGTGGTCGCCCGGATAGGGCGCCATGCCGCGTTCCAGGGCGCGCTGGTAAATGGCGCGGGCCGACCATTCGCCGCGCCAGAACTCAAGCGGGTCGCTGTAGAACCAGGCGTTGTGCGCAAGCCACCACAGCGGCCCCGCGCCCGCAATCAGGGAAAACGCCACGGCGCTGCGCCAGCGGCGCGCGCCGCCGCGCCAGAGCACGAACAGCGCAGCGAACGGCAGCAGGAACCAGATCTCGTAACGCGTGAGCGCGCCGGCGCAAGCGAGCACGCCGGCCAGCGCGGCATCCGGCGTTCGGCGCGAGTCCGCGAACCGTGCCAGAAAGCAGAACATTCCGGCCAGACAGGCCAGCGCCAGCGGCTCGGTCATCGGCGCGGATTGCAGATAGAGCAGGTTGGGGTTCAGCGCGAACACCGCCGTGCCGGCCGTGGCCGCGGCCTGCGAGCCGCTCAGCCGCCGCAGGCCGAGAAACAGAAACAGCCCCGCCGCCACGAAGGCCGCCGCGGACGGGAACACGCCGGCCAGCCCGTTGTGCCAGAGCGGGTCGCGCCGAGCGAGCGGCGCCATCAGCAGGTGCGGCAGCGGCAGCCACACGGTGCCGATCTGGTGCACGCCCGTCACGCGCGAATCCGTCAGCCGGCGGGCGATGTTGAGGTGCGCTTCGGCGTCGCCGTAATACAGCGTCCAGCCCTGCCGCCACACATGGAAGGCGGCCGCCGCGCTCAGGGCCGCCAGCAGCGCCGCCACGGCGGCGGCGGCCCACGGGCTAAAACGCCGTGAGCTCGCGGAATTCCCGGAAGCGGCGTTCAATGTCATCCCTTGTCAGCGTGCGGAAGCGGTTTACGCCGAACTCTTCGCAGCAGAAGCTGCCCATCACGGAGCCGTAGACCACGGCGCGCGCCAGATCGGCGGGCGAGGCCGTGGATGCGTCGAGGCCCCGCTCGGCCAGCGAGCCGATGAAGCCGCCGGCGAAACAGTCGCCGGCGCCGGTGGGGTCCTTCAGCGTGTCCAGCAGATAGCCGGGGAGGCTGAAGACGCCGCCGTCGTGGAACAGCGTGGCGCCGTACTCGCCGCGCTTGATGACGAGGATGCGCGGCCCCAGCGCGCGGATGGCGGCCGCGGCGCGCTTCAGGTTGCGCTCGCCGCTGAGCAGGCGCGCCTCGCTGTCGTTGATCAGCAGGAAGTCCCAGTCGGCGATGGTCCGCAGCAGCTCTTCGCGCTGGCCTTCGATCCAGAAATTCATCGTGTCGCCGCCGGCCAGCCGCAGGCTTTTCATCTGCTCGCGCACGCTGCGTTGCAGCGAAGGCTGGATGTTGCCGAGCATCAGATACGGCTTGGAGCGGCAGGACTCGGGAAGCTGCGGCCGGAAGGAGGCGAACACGTTGAGCTCGGTGACCAGCGTCTCGCGGTCGTTCATGTCCTCGGAGTAGACGCCCGACCAGAAGAACGTCTTGCCGGGCGCGCGCTGAAGCCCGGCCAGATCGATGCCGCGCGAGGCGAGCAGATCGGCGTCCTCCTGCGCGAAGTCCTCGCCCACGACGGCGACGATCGAAACGGGCGTGAAATAGCTGGCCGCAAGCGAAATATAGGTGCAGGCCCCGCCGAGCATCCGGTCCACCTTGCCCGCGGGCGTGGCCACCCCGTCATAGGCGACCGATCCAACAACAACAAGCGACATTGTTTCAATTGTACCCGCCGCGCCTGCGCCCCACCGGGGTTGGCGGGGCGCGCCCCGTACAATGGGACAAGGGGCTTATGGAGATCCTGCGCCGCTGGGCGCCGATTGCCGTCGTCATCGCCGTCACGCTGCTGCTGCACCGCGACGTGCTGCGGCGGCTGGCCCGCACGCCGGGCGTGCAGGGCGACCGGCGGCGGCTGCGCCTGTTCCGCGCCGGGTTCGCCGCCATGTCGGCATGGATGGCGGCGGCGGTGCCGGTGCTCACCTCGCACAGCTTCACGTGGCTGCCGGCCGATGTCATCGCCTGGGCGCTTGCGTTTTCCCTGTTCTGGGTGCTGGCGGTGCTGGCCCTGGACCTTTGGCTCGCCTGGGCGCAGCCGGCGGCCTTCGACCCCTCGCGGCGGCGCATGCTGGCGTTGTCGCTGCCTGCCGCGGCGGCGCCGCTGGGCGGGGCCGGGTTCGGAATCGTCCTGGCGAAGTACGGGCTGTCGGTGGAAGAGGCGGAGATCGCCATCCCCGGACTGCCGCGCGATCTGGACGGGTTGCGGATCGTCCAGCTGACCGACATCCACTACGGGCCTTTCTTCGGACGCGCGGAGCTGGAGCGCGCCGTCGACATGGCCAACGAGACCCGCGCCCACCTCGCCGTCGTCACCGGCGATCTGATCACGCGCGCCGGCGATGATCTGGAAGGCTGCATCGGCCTGCTGCGCAGGCTGCGCGCGGAGGCGGGCGTCTACGGCTGCCACGGCAACCATGAGAAGTACGCTTACGTCGTGGAAGCGGCGGACCGGCTGGGTGCGCGCGCCGGCATCACCTTCCTGCGGCGGCAGGCGGCGCTGCTGCGCTTCGGCGCGGCGCGCCTGAACCTGGCGGGCATCGACTATTTCGGAAACGGCACGCGCGTGGCGCCGTTCCTGCGCGGGCTGGCCTCGCCGGACGCGGTCAATCTCCTGCTCCAGCACAATCCTGCGCACTTCCCCGCGGCGGCGTCAGCAGGTTTCGACCTGATGCTGGCCGGGCACACGCACGGCGGCCAGGTGAACCTGCCCGTGCTCAGCGAGAACATCAACGTCGCGCGGGCCTTTACGCAATACGTGCGCGGCCGCTACGAACTGGGCCGCAGCCGGCTGTATGTTTCCTGCGGGCTGGGCACCGTCGGCATTCCCGTGCGGCTCGGGGCCCCGCCTGAGGTAACATTGGTGAGACTGTGCGCCGCCTGATCCTGAGCGATATCCATTCGAACCTGGAAGCGCTGGAGGCGGTGCTCCGCGACGCCGCGGGGCGCTACGACGAAATCCTCTGCTGCGGCGACGTGGTCGGCTACAACGCCAGCCCCGGCGAGGTGGTCGACTGGACGCGGTCGCACGTGGCGCACATCGTCCGCGGCAACCACGACCGCGTCTGCTCGCACCCGGACGAGTGGAACGATTTCAACAGCATCGCCTGGGCTGCCGCCGTCTGGACGCACGGGCGTCTGGGCCGGGACCAGCTCTCCTGGCTGCGCGCGCTGCCCCGGGGGCCGCTGTATCTGGGCGACTGCCAGCTCGTGCACGGCTCGCCGGAGGACGAAGACGAGTACCTCGTCTCGCGCTTCGACATCCTGCCCATGCACAACTTCCTTCAGAGCAAGATCTGCTTCTTCGGACACACGCACCTGCAAGGCGGCTGGATGTGGACGCGCGGAGGGCTGGTGGAGCTTGAGCGTCCGCATCGAGCCGAAGCCGAGCGCGTTTACGAGCTCGACGAGGACGGCCTTTACATGATCAATCCCGGCTCGGTGGGCCAGCCCCGCGACCGCGACCCGCGCGCGGCCTATGCGTTGTGGGACGCCCCGCGGCGGACCATCGCCTTCCGGCGCGTCCCGTATGACGTCGAGGGCGCGCAGAGCCGCATCCTGTCAGCCGGACTGCCCGAGAATCTTGCCCACCGCCTGGCGCTCGGCCGTTGACGCGGGCTTCGCCGCCAGCGCTTCCCGGATCTTCCGCGCCGCCGCCTTGCCCGCGACGCGCGCCAGCTCCTCCTCGCTGGCGCCTTGCACGGCGGCGAGGCTGCCCAGCTCCCGGAGCAGCTTCTCCACGGTCTTCGGGCCGACGCCGGGGATCTCCAGCAGCTCGCTTTTCAGCGTGCGCGCGTCGCGCCGCTGGCGGTGGAAGGAGACGGCGAAGCGATGCGCCTCGTCGCGGATCATCTGGATCAGGTGCAGCACCGGCGAGGCGTGGTCGAGCGCCACCGGCTCGTCCTCGCGGCCGAGCACGTAAAGGATCTCCTCCCTCTTGGCGATCGCCGCCAGCGGCTGGTTGAGGATGCCGAGCTGCTCCAGCGCCTCCGCCGCCGCATGGAGCTGCCCGACGCCCCCGTCGACCAGCACCAGCGAAGGCATCGCCCCGCCTTCCTCCCGCACCCGGCGGTAGCGGCGCGAAATCACCTCCCGCATCGAAGCGAAGTCGTCGCTGCCCTCCACGGTGCGGATGATGAACTTGCGGTAGTCGGACTTCTTCATCCGCCCGTCTTCCCACACCACCATGCTGGCGACCTTCTCCGCGCCCTGGATGTGCGAGATGTCGAAGCATTCGATGCGCCGCGGCGGCTCGGGCAGGCCCAGCGCTTCCTCGAGCGCGGCGGCGATCTGTTCGGCGCGCGGCTTGCGCACGCGGAAGCGCTGCTCGAAGCTTTGCCGGGCGTTCGTCTCCACCAGATTCAGCAGGGCCTTCTTCACGCCTCGCTGCGGCGTGTGGATGGCCGCCTTTCGCCCGCGCGTCTCCGCCAGCAGCTCTTCCAGAATCTCGCGGTCCTCGAGTTCCACCGGCAGGTGGATCTGCGACGGCACGGGCTGGCCCTCGCTGTAGATCTGCATCAGCAGCGTGGTGAGGAACTCCTGCTCGTCGTATTCGTACACGTCCTCCCAGAACAGCTCGCGGCGGTCGACCACGCGGCCGTTGCGCACATGGAAGATGTTGACGGCCACGTGCGGCGGCTCGGCGTGGAGCGCGTAGAAATCGGCGTCGTCGCCCGACGCGGCGGCCATCTTCTGCCGCTCCTCCAGCTCCTCGACCGTGCGCAACAAGTCGCGCAGCGACGCGGCTCGCTCGAACTCCAGCTCCTCGCTCGCCTCTTCCATGCGGGCCCGCAGGCTTGCGGCGAGCTCGCGCGTCCGGCCTTCCAGAAACGCCCGGACGTCCCGGACGCGCTCGGCGTAGGCCTGCTCCGTCACCAGGCCCGGCACGCACGGGCCGAGGCAGCGGTGGATGTGGTACTCGAGGCACGGGCTGGCGTGCGGCTTCGACAGATCCACGCTACAGGACGGGATCTGAAAATGGCGGTGGATGAATTTCACCAGCCGGTGGGCGAGATTTCCGGGGAAATACGGGCCGAAATACTGCCCGTCCTTGCGGATCCGCCGCGTCACGTACACGCGCGGCCACTTCTCGGCCGTCAGCTTGATGTAGGGGTACGTCTTGTCGTCCCGCAGCAGGACGTTGAAGCGCGGCTTGTGCTGCTTGATGAGGAGGTTTTCGAGCGCCAGCGCCTCCTTTTCGTTGTCGAGAAGGATGTATTCGAGGCTCTCGGCGGCGTGGATCAGACGGCCGGTCTTGGCCTCGGCCAGCCGCTCGGCGCTGAAGTAGCTGCGCACGCGGCTGCGCAGGTTCTTCGCCTTGCCGACGTAAAGCACTTCCCCGCCGGCCCCGCGGTAGATGTAGACGCCGGGCGCCTGCGGCAGCTCGGCCGCCTTCTCGCGCAGCTCGTCGATGCGGGACATCCGGTCAAAGCCCTATACTTTGATTGTGGCACGCATCTTCCTGATGCTTGCTTTGGCGGGTCTCCTGCCGGCATTCCAGCCCCCGGCGCCGCCTCCTTGGCCGCCTCCCGCCGAGCCGGAGGAGGAAGACGTCACCGCGAAGGAGCGCACCTACGAATTCAACCCGATTCAGGCGGAAAACGAGCTGAAAGTCGGCCGTTTTTACATGCGGCGCGGAAAATGGAAAGCCGCCGCCGGGCGGTTCGAGGAGGCCACGAAATGGAACCCCCAGCTGGCCGAAGCCTGGAGGCTGCTCGGAGAGGCCCGCGAGAAACTCAAGGACATCGCCGCCGCGCGCGAAGCCTACGGGAAATTCCTCGAGCTGGCCGGCGACTCGAAGAACGCCGCCGAAGTGCGCAAGCGCCTGGCGAAGCTGCCCGCGCCGAAACCGGAGCGCCAGCCTGGCCCGTGACGCTTCTCAGGCCGCCGCGCGCCGCCGCATCTCCTGCCGGATGATCCGCAGCAGCTGCCGCGTGCCCTCCTGCGGGGAGGGGAACAAGTCCACATAGTGCCACCGCCGGCGGATCTCTTCCGGCAGCCGGCAGTCGTCGAGCCGGACGGGAATCAGGAACACGTCGCCTGCCGGCGCCTGCTCGGCGCATTCCATCGCACGGCGCAATTCCCGCTGGAAATTCCCGCGTTTTCTCACCGAAATCCGGGAAAAACAGGCGACAAAAAAGTCCGCGGTGTCGATGGCGCCCTCGATGGCTTTCCGCCAGTCCTGTCCCGGCAGGAGCTTCCTGCAATCCATCCACGGCGACAGTCCCGCCCGGGCCAGGTCCTCGTACAGAGCCTCCGCCGCGGCCCGGTCTTCCACGGCGTAGGCGAGAAAGACCCGGGGCTTCGCGTCCGGCCGGAAGGAAAACCCGCCATTGGCGGAGGGCCGGAACGTGCCCAGCTGTTCCACGTACACGCACCGGCCTTCTTCGAGGCACTGGCGCAACAGCCGCGCCAGTTGCCGGACGGAAGCCGTCTCACCGGCGGCCACGCCCGCCTCCCCGGCGCGCCGGCGGCTCGAGCCGCACCGCGCGCCCCTTGCCGGGAACCAGGCGCCCCACGCCGGGTAGCGGAACCGGCTCGCCACGCCTCAACCGCTTCAGAATCGATTCCACCGCGCGCGCCAGCTCGTCGGCGGCTTCGCTCTCCGGCTTGTCCTCGCCCGCCAGGAGCCGGATCAACTCCTTCTTCGCCATGCCGGAAATCCCATACCACGGACCAATGGCCGCCGCCGCCCGCCTGCTCCGGCTGCAATCGCTCAATGCGTTGATTCATGGCGACTTGGGCGGCGCGCGCTCTCCGCCGATGTGCTGTGAAACGCCCCTCGGGCCACCCTCAGAACGGCCACCAGCGCCGACCGAGCCCCGGCACCCGAATCGGGCCGGCGGGCAAGGACTCGTTGCGCAGTAACTGCCGCGGATGCTGTTCGAAAACGAGATCGAGCAGCTCCGGCGGCAGGTCGCCGGCCAGAACCAGGCGGGCCGCGTCGAGCCGCGGCGGACGGTAGTTCAGGTCGTGCCCGTTGGAGGCGATGAAATGCACCAGCCCCTGCTTCAGCCACCGGCTGGCCGACCGCCCCGCCGCGGCCCCGGAGAGCCCGAGAAAACTGGACGCGTTGGCCTGAACCAGGAGGCCCCCCTCCACCCAACGCCGCACCCTGCGCCGTTGCCCGGCCAGAACAGGATGCAGCTCCGGATGGGCCAGAATCACGCGGAGCCCTGCCGCCTGCAACTCGCCGAGCAAAGGCTCCGCCTTGTCCGGATGCAGGTCGTCGGGAATCTCCACGAGCAAATACCGGGTTCCGCCGAGCGTGAATCCTTGCGGAGCAGCCAGAACGCGGGAGACGGCTTCCGGCGCCAGCTCGACCTCGCAGCCCTTCCGCACGCAGATGGCATCTCCCGCCAGATGCTGCAACTCTTCCCAGCGGCGCTGCGCGAGCGCCGCCTGCCACGGGTGCTTGCGGCTGAAGTGCGGCGTGGCGACGATTTCCTTCGTGCCTGCGGCCGCGGCCATCCGGAGCATCGCCAGGCTTTGCTCGAGCGACGTCGGCCCGTCATCCAGCCCGTGCAACACATGGGCGTGCAGGTCGATCACGCCCATTCATCATCGCAAACCCGCTGCCTCCGCAGCGCCCGCCTGCGCCGCCCTGCAAAACTCGTATCTTGAGAAACGTGACTCCTGAAAACCCGCTTCTGCATCTCGGCCATCCTTTGCCGTTCGACCAGGTGCGCCCGGAACATGTGGGTCCGGCGATGGAAGAGCTTATCCGCCGCTCGCGCGCCCGGCTGGACGCCATCGCCGCCGCGCCCGCGCGCACGTGGCAGGACACCATGGCCGCGCTCGACACGGCCACCGAGGACCTCGACGTCGCCTCCGGCGTCGTGCGCCATCTGGAAGGCGTCGTCTCCACGCCGGAGCTGCGCGAAGCCTGGAACGCGGCGCAGCCGGCCGTCAGCGCGTTCTATTCCTCCATCCCGCTGCACGAGGGCCTGTGGAAGGCGCTGAACGGGTACGCGGCCACCGAGGAGGCGCGGGCGCTGGCCGGGGTGCGCGCGCGGTTCCTGTCGAAGACGCTCGACCATTTCCGCCGCCACGGCGCCGCCCTGCCGCCGGAGGGCAAGAAGCGGCTGGAGGAGCTGGACGTCGCGCTGGCGACGACGACAACAAAATTTGCCCAGAATGTTCTGGACGCCACCGCCGCCTTCGAATACTGGATCGAGGACGAAAGCCGCCTTGCCGGACTGCCGCCCAGCGCGCGGGCCGCGGCCCGCGCCGACGCCCGCGCCCGCGGCCGCGAGGGCTGGCGCTTCACGCTCCACGCGCCCTCCTACCTGGCGGTGATGACCTACCTCGACGACCGCGCGGTGCGCGAGCGCTTCTGGCGCGCGCACAACCGCCGCGCCGCGGAAGAGAACGCCCCCCTGGTGGCGCGCATCCTCGAACTGCGCCGCGAGAAGGCGCGCCTGCTCGGCTACGCGAACTTCGCCGATTTCGCCCTCGCCGACCGCATGGCGAAAACCGGCGCCGCCGCGCAGGCCTTCATCCGGGACCTGCGCGAGAAAACCGAACCCGCCTTCCGCCGCGAGAACCGCGAGCTGGAGGACTTCGCCGGCATGCGGCTGGAGCCGTGGGACATCGCCTACTGGGCCGAGAAGCTCCGCGCCGCGCGCTACGCCTTCGAAGAGGAGGACCTGCGGCCCTACTTCCCGGTGGAACAGGTCATCGAAGGAATGTTTCAGCTCGCCTCGCGCCTGTTCGGCATCTCGATCGCGCCCGGCCCCGCCGTGCCCGTCTGGCACCCCGAGGTGAAGTATTACGAGATCCGCGACGCCGGCGGCGAGCTGCTCGGCGGCTTCTACACGGACTGGCACCCGCGCGACAACAAGCGGGGCGGGGCGTGGATGGACGCGTTTCTCACCGGCTACTGGAAGGACGGCCGCTGGCTGCCGCATGTCGGCCTCATCTGCGGCAACCTCACGGCTCCCGTCGACGGCAAGCCCGCGCTGCTCACGCACCGCGAAGTGGAGACCATCTTCCACGAGTTCGGCCACCTCCTGCATCACTGTCTTTCGCGCGTCGAGGTGCGGTCCCTGGCGGGGACCAACGTCGCCTGGGACTTCGTGGAGCTGCCCTCGCAGATCATGGAGAACTGGTGCTGGGAGCGCGCCTCGCTCGACCTGTTCGCCCGGCATTACGAGACCGGCGAGCCGATGCCGGAGGAGCTGTTCCGCAAGATGCGCGCGGCGCGCACCTTCCGCGCCGCCAACGCGCAGATGCGGCAGCTTGGCTTCGCCACCGTGGACCTGGCGCTGCACATCGACTACGATCCGGGCCGCGACGGAGACCCCGTTGCCTACGCCAACCGCATTCTGCGCGAGTTCGCCCCCGCGCCGCTGCCGGAAGACTACGCGATGCTGGCCTCCTTCACGCACCTGTTCGCCGACCCGACCGGCTACGGCGCCGGCTATTACTCCTACAAGTGGGCGGAAGTGCTTGACGCCGACGCCTTCACGCGCTTCCTCCGCGAGGGCGTTTTCAACGAGAAAACCGGCCGCGATTTCCGCGACGCCATCCTGTCCCGCGGCGACAGCGAAGAGCCCATCGTGCTGTTCCGCCGCTTCCTGGGGCGCGACCCCGACCCGCAGGCGCTGCTCGCGCGGCTGGGCCTCGCCCCCGGGCCGGAACCCGGCAACTGAGGCGCGCCGCGCGTCTACTCCTCCCGCAGCACTTCCAGCGGGCGTTGCGAAAGGATTCGCAGCGAGGCCAGCCAGCCGGCGGCCACGGCCAGCGCCATGGTGAGGATCAGCGTCGCCAGGTTGGCGCGCCACTCGGGGTCGAAGCGCGCGTCGAGCAGCCGCACGAGCAGCAGGCGGGAAAAGCCGGTGGCGAGCGCGCCGCCCATCAGCCCCGCGGCGGCGCCCAGAATGGCGAACTCCACCGAGAAGATCGACACCAGCGTCCGCCGCCGCGCCCCCAGCGTCTTCAGCACCGCCGATTCCCGCACCCGCCGCAGCCGCGTGCCCGCCACGGTGGAGGCGAGGATGATGGCGCCGGCCAGAATGGCGAAGGCGGCGATGAAGCGGATGACCATCGACACCTGGTCGATCACGTCCTGCACGATGTTGACGACGTCGGCGGCGTTGATCACCGTGACCGAGGGAAAGCGGCGGAAGCTGTCGCGCATGAACTCCGCCACCTTGGCCGGCGGGATGCGCGCCGTGGCGTACCACTGCACAGGCAGCCCGGCGAGCGCCTTTTCGGTGAACACAAACTCGTCGCTGGCCCCGCGCCGCACGCTTTCAAAGCGGTGGATGGCGGCAACGCGGACCTGGAAGCGGCGCCCGGCGGCGCTCCACTCCAGCAAGGCCCCGGGCTCGATCCTCCAGCGCCGGGCCGAATTCTCGTCGACGCTGACGAGCGCCTCGCCGCGGCCATCCTTCCACCACGAGCCGCGGAGGATGCGCATGTCCTCCGGCATCGCGTCCATCCAGGTCACCTGCCGCGTGAAGCTGCGCCGGCGGCGGTCCTCGCCCGGCGGCGGGGTCAGCTGGTCCACCGGCGTTCCGTTCACGCTCTCCAGCCGCGCGGCCACTGTCGGCACCAGCGCGGGGCGGCCCTCGACGTCCCGGCGCGAGGCCAGAAACTCGCGCATCCCCTCAAGCTCGCGCGGCGTGATGTTGATCAGGAAGACATTGGGCGCGCCCTTGGGCATCGCCACCATCACTTCCCTCAGCAGCGAGTTTTGCACCAGATACACGGTCAGCGTGAACATCACGCCGACGCCCAGCGCCACCAGGATGCTGGCCGCGTGATTGCCCGGGCGGTAGAGGTTCGCCGCCCCGTGGCGCAGCCACAGCGGCAGCCGCACCGGCGTGTGCCGGAGCGACCACTTCATCACGCGCAGCAACGCCCACGCCACCGCGCCCAGCAGCAGCAGCGCCGCCGTCAGGCCGCCCGCGAACCACGCGCCCACCTTCGCCGAGCCGGCCAGCCACGCCGCCATCGCCGCCAGCCCGCCCAGAATCAGCGCGCCCGCGCCCGCCGCCGGCAGCTTCTTCCACAGGCGCAGCAGGAGCGGCGGCTTCGCCTCCGGCATCTCGCGGCGGAAGATCAGGGCCGGCTTGACGTCGCGGATGGCCAGCAGCGGCGGCACGCTGAACAGCAGCGCCACCAGCACTCCGGCGAGGATCCCTTCCAGGGCGAACGAACCGCTCCAGCCGATGCTTTCCAGCTGGAAATAGCGGCGGAGCAGCATCGGGAAAACCCGCTGCACGGCCGCGCCCACGGCCAGCCCGGCCACGCCGCCGGCCAGCCCCAGCAGCACCGCCTGGAGCGTGTAGATGCGCATGATCTGCGCCGATCGCGCGCCGATGCACTTCATGATGGCGATCGTGTCCAGCCGCTGCTGAATGTGCGAATGGATCGCCATCGCCACGCCGAGCGCGCCCACGATCAGGGCGATCATCGACACCAGGCTGAGGAACGTGGTGGCGCGGTCCAGCGCCCGCGTGATGAACGGGTGCGTTTCGCGGTAGTCGGTGATGAGGGCCTCGCGGAAGGCCTTGCGCAGGCTCTCGCGCAGCTCCCCGATCTGCACGCCCTGCGCGGGCAGCTTCCACAGCAGCCGCTGCGAGGCGCGCGACCCGTAAGTCAGCAGGCCCGTGCGTGCCAGGCCCTCCCGCGTGATCATCACCCGCGGCCCCACGTTGAGCGAGCCGGTCATGCGGTCCGGCTCCAGCCGCACCACGCCCCACACGCGGAACTCCGCCTCGCCCAGCCGCACGCGCGAGCCTCGCTGGAGGTTCAGGCGCAGCATCAGGTCTTCGCTGACGGCGATCGCGTCCGCCGTGAGCGCTTCCCTGAGCGGCGCCTCCGGATCCAGCCTGACCTTGCCGTACCAGGGGTAGGTGGCCGGATCGACGGCCTTCACGCTGACCAGCACGGGCGGCTCGCCCTCGCCGGCCGCCAGCATGGACACGGTTTCCGTGATGCGGGACACGCGCGCGCCGCGCCGCTCCCATGCGGCGATGACGCGCTCCTGCTCCTCGTTCGGCTCGGCGAACTGGCGGATGAGCAGGTCCGCCGCCATCAGCGTGCGCGCCTCTCTCTTCAGCGATTCATGGAATGCAGCCGAGAAGCCGCGCACGCCGGTCAGCGCGCCCACTCCCGCGGCGACGCCGAAAATCACGAACAGGAATTTCGGCGCCGCGGCGCGCGCCTCGCGCCACGCCATTCGCCACGCGGGTGTCCGGAACAGTTTCATGCCGCGGCCCGCCGTTCGTCGCTGAGGACCTGCCCGTCGCGCAGGGTGATGATGCGCGAGGCGTGGGCGGCCAGCTCGCGGTCATGCGTCACCAGAAGGAGGGTCGCGCCCTCGCTGCGGTTCATCGACAGCATCAGTTCGAGCACCTGCCGGCCGTTGACCGAGTCGAGGTTGCCGGTCGGCTCGTCGGCCAGCAGCAGCGGCGGCTTGCGGATGAAGGCGCGCGCCAGGGCCACGCGCTGCTGCTCGCCGCCGGAAAGCTGCACGGGGTAGTGGTCGAGCCGCTGCTCCAGCCCGACGGTCTTCAGCAGCTCCCGCGCCCGCTGCTGCGCCGTGGCGAGGTCCTCGCCGGCCAGTTCCGCGGGCAGCAGAACGTTCTCCTCGGCTGTGAGCGTGGGGATCAGCTGGTAGCTCTGAAACACGAACCCGATCTTGCGGCCGCGCAGCACGGCCAGCCGGTCCTCGTCGAGCCGGCTGATCTCCTCGCCCTCGATCCGGATGGAGCCCGAAGTGGGCGTGTCCAGTCCGGCCACCAGGCCGAGCAGCGTCGACTTGCCGGAGCCGGAGGCGCCCATCACCGCCACGAACTCGCCCTTGTGGACGTCGAAGCTGATGCCTTTGAGGATCTCGACGCGGTGCGTGCCGGTGTCGATCGTCTTGGTAACGTCCCGGAGAGACAAAACAGGACTGTTCATTTCTTGTTGAACTCTGTCCTTTATGATGGCAAGAGATGTCCCGCCGCGGCTGGTTTTTTGCGCTCCTCCTGTTGTCGGCCTGTAGCCGGCCGCAGCAGGAGCCGCAGCCGCGCCCCGCGGCGCCGCCCGCCCCGCCCGCCGCGAGCCGACAGGCCGCCGACGACCGCCCCGTCATTGCCACCTTCGGCGACAGCCTCACGGCGGGCTACGGCGTGGAACCCGGCCAGAGCTACCCGGACCACCTCCAGCGCATGCTCGACGAGCGCGGCTACGCTTACCGCGTGGTGAACCTCGGCATTTCCGGCGACACCACCGACGGCGGCGTCGCCCGGCTGGACGATGCGCTGTTGCTGAGGCCGAAGATCGTGATCCTCGAGCTGGGCGCCAACGACGGCCTGCGCGGCCTGCCGCTCGAGCGCACGCGCGCCAACCTCGACCTGATGCTCAACGCTTTCCAGGGCGCGGGCGCGAAGGTCATCCTGGCCGGCATGACGCTGCCACGCAACTACGGCGCCGCCTACGTGCGGGATTTCGAGCGCATCTTCCGCGACCTGGCGCGGCAGCGCCGCGCCGTGCTCATCCCGTTCTTCCTCGAGGGCGTGGCGATGAATCCCGCGCTGATGCAGCCCGACGGCCTCCACCCCAACGCCGAGGGCTGCCGCAAAGTGGCGGAACTCGTCTTCCGCCACCTCGAGCCGCTGCTCGAAAAATAGCCCGCGCGCCGCTTGCCTACAATGAAAGTACCCGCTGCATGCCGGACCAACCCCCATTTGAAGAACCGCGCCTGTCGCTGAACCGCATTTACACAAAGACGGGCGATGCGGGCGACACGCTGCTGGCCAGCGGCGAGCGCGTCCCGAAGGACGCTCCGCGCATCGAGTGCTACGGCACGGTGGACGAGCTGAACGCGTTCCTCGGGGCGGCGGCCCTGTCGGCGTCGGAGGCCGCGGCGCGGGCGCCGGCGCTCGCCCGCCTGGCGCGCATCCTGCTCCGTGTGCAGCACGAGCTGTTCAATCTCGGCTCGATTCTCGCCACCACGCCGGAAAACGTGCACCCGCGGCAGGCGCGCATCACCGACGCCGACATCGCGCAGCTGGAAAGCGAGATCGACGAGTTCAACGCCTCGCTCGAGCCGCTGCGCAGCTTCGTGCTGCCGGGCGGCTCGCGGCTCAACGTGGAGCTGCACATCTGCCGCACGGTGTGCCGCCGCGCCGAGCGCCTGCTGGTGACCGCGTCGCGCAGCGAGCCGATCGACCCTGTCAACCTCCGCTACCTGAACCGGCTCTCCGACGCGCTGTTTGTCTGGAGCCGTTGGGCCAACGCGCAGCTCGGCGCGGCGGAGGTGCTCTGGTCGCCCAACGAGAGCGCCGCGGCGCGCGGCTCCGGCGAGAAATAGCGCGGCCCGCCGTCAGAAGATTTCGAGCAGGTCCGAAAAGCGGTCGACGACGAGAAGCCGGCCCGGGCCGGGACGCCGCAGCCGGGTCCGCTCGAGCGTCCACGTGCGCGCGTGGGGCACGAAGACGGCGTTGAGCCCCGCCTCGAGCGCGGGGTTGATGTCCGATTTCGGCGAATTGCCGATCATCCACGTCCGCCGCGGGTCGAGTCCGCGCTCCCGCACCAGCGCTTCGTACGAGGCGCGGTCTTTCTCCTTCACGATGGCCGTGTGCCGGAAATAGCGGCCGAGGCCGGAACGGTCGATCTTCATCCGCTGCTCGTCGGGATGGCCCTTGGTGAACAGCGTCAGGTCGTGCCGGCGGCTCAGCTCCGCGAGCGTCTCCTCGACGCCTTCGATGAGCACGAGCGGCTGTTCGAGGATCCGCAGCGCGAAACCCTTCACCGTTTCGAGATCCTCCGGCCGGATGTCGCGCTCGGCCAGCCGCGCGTAGCACTGCTGGAGGTTGCGCGCGAAGTTCAGCGAGCCGTAGCCGTGGATGCGGTTGTTGGCGAGTTCGATTTCATCCAGCACCGCGCGCACCTGCTGCGCGTCGAGCGTCGAATGATCGAGGAAGTCGACAAATTGCGCGAAGGCTTCCTCGAAGTAGATGTTGTTCTCCCACAGCGTGTCGTCGGCGTCGACGAGAAGAAATTGCGGCTCCTGCATGGGAACGGGCTGCTACTGCTTTTCGTACAAATGGGTGCCGTGCCCGTTGGAGCGCGCCACTTTTTCCATGGCGGCGCGGATCTTCTCCTTTTCCGCCAGCCGCTTCAGGTGCGCGACGGCGGCCTCCAGCCGCTCGCGCTCGCTTTGCATTTCGAGCAGCCGCTGCCGGTAATGCAGATCCGGGGAGATGTCGGACAACAGAAAGCTCAACTGCGGGTGGTCGAGATCGGGGGCCTCCGCCTCGGCGCCTTTGATCCGGAGCAGCTCCAGCCATGCGGCCACGGCCTCGCGCACCAGCTTGCGGTCCGGGGGCGGCTCGTCCCGGTCGTCGAAAAACCTCGCCTTGCCGCGCAGGTAGCTCTTGCCGGGGAAGACCTCCTGCAAGGCGAACCGCCGCCTTCCCGTCGTGAGGATATCCATGCGCCCGTCCTCGTAGCGGCGGAGCACCTCCTGGATGGCGGCGGTGCAGCCGATGCGCATGAGGCCGCCGCCGCGCGCCTGCACCACGCCGAATTCCTCTTCCGCCTTCAGGCAGTCGGCGATCATCTCCTTGTAGCGGTCCTCGAAAATATGCAGGCGCAGCTCGCAATGGGGCAGGAGGACAGTCTCCAGCGGAAACAGCGGCAGCATCTCCTCCTGCATGCTTGTATTATGGCTCATACGAGCTTTGTGAGCCTTCTCATGCCGAACTCGCGCAGGCGGACGCGCCCCGGCGCGGCGGCGCGCGAAAGGAGCCGCGCCGGATGATTCTGAAACTGAAGCGAACCCCGGGCATCTATCTCGTCGGCTTCATGGGCTGCGGCAAGACGACCGTGGGGCGCATGCTGGCGCGCCGGCTCGGGTGGCGCTTCTCGGACCTCGACGACGATATCGAGGCCCGCGCGCAGATGTCGATCAACGAGATTTTCGACCGTTTCGGCGAAGAGGAGTTCCGCCGCATGGAGCACGAGGCGCTGCGGCGGCGCGTGGCCGAGATCGCGCGCGGCGTGCCCTGGGTGGTGGCCGTCGGCGGGGGCTGCTTCGCGCAGCCGCGCAATTACCAGCTGATTTCGGACAACGGCATCTCCATCTGGCTCGACGCGCCGCTCGAACTCGTCCGGGCGCGCATCAGCCAGTCCGCAACGCGGCCGCTGGCGCGCGACCCGGCAAGGCTCGAAGAGCTGTACCACGCGCGCCGGCCCGCCTACGAAAAGGCCGACTACCGCATCGAGGTCGGGCCGGGCGGCTCGGCCGCGGCGGTCGAGGACATCCTCAAGCTCCCGATATTCTGAGACGAGCCATGCAGAGCGAGAAACTCCTCCGCCGCCACGCGCTGTCCATTTTCCGCGCCGCCGTCGCCGCCGCGGACCCGCGCCGCACGGTGCGCGAAACATTGCGGTCTGCGGACCTCTCCCGCTACCGGCGCATCTTCGTCGTCGGGGCGGGCAAGGCGTCGGCCGCCATGGCCGAGGCCGCCGAGCAGGCGCTCGGGAAACGCATCACCGGCGGCTGGGTCAACACCAAGGACGGGCACGGCGCGCCGCTCGCCCGCGTCACGGTGCATGAAGCCAGCCACCCGGTGCCTGACGCGCGCGGCGTGGAAGGCGCGCGGCGCATCGCGGAAATCGCCGCGCAGGCGGGCGAAGGCGATCTGCTGCTGTGCCTGATCAGCGGGGGCGGGTCGGCGCTGCTGCCGCTGCCGATGGCGCCGGTCACGCTGGAAGACAAGCAGGAGACCACCCGGCTGCTGCTGGCCTGCGGGGCGACGATCCACGAGATCAACGCCGTGCGCAAGCATCTTTCGGCGATCAAGGGCGGGCGTCTGGCGAAACTCGCCTGGCCCGCGAACGTGCTCTCCCTGCTGTTGTCCGACGTGATCGGCGACCCGCTGGACGTCATCGCCTCCGGGCCCACCGCGCCGGACACTTCAACGTTTGCCGCCGCGTGGGCGGTGATCGAGAAATACGGCCTGCCCGGGAAAATCCCCGCCGCGGCGTGCCAGCTTCTCGAACAGGGGCTCGCCGGAAAGGTCGAGGAAACGCCCAAGCCGGACGACCCATGCTTCCGCCGCGTGACCAACCGCATCGTGGGTTCGAACCGGCTCGCCGTGGACGCCGCCGCCCGCAGGGCGCGCGAGCTGGGCTACCGCCCGCTGGTGCTGTCCACCACCATTGAAGGCGAGACGCGCGACATCGCCGCCATGCACGCCGCCATCGCCCGCGAGATCGTCGCCACCGGACGCCCGGCGCGCCCGCCCGTCTGCGTGATCTCCGGCGGCGAAACCACCGTCACGCTGCGGGGCAGCGGGCTCGGCGGCCGCAACCAGGAGTTCGCGCTGGCCGCCGCCATCGCGCTGGAGGGGACGCCCGGCGTGCTGGCCTTCAGCGCGGGCACGGACGGCACCGACGGCCCCACCCCCGCCGCAGGGGCCATGGCCGACGGCGCCACCGTCAGCCGCGCCGCCGCGCTCGGCCTCGATGCCCGGCGCATGCTGGCCGACAACGACTCGTATCCCTTCTTCGAGCGGCTCGGCGACCTCGTGATGACCGGGCCGACGGGCACCAACGTGATGGATGTCCGCCTGATGCTCGTGCGGCCGAGGAGCCGGCGGTGATTTCCTACTGATTCACGGCCTTGGGCGGCTCCGGCGGCGGAGGCGCCTGCGGCGGCCGCCCGAGCAGCGCGGACGTTTCGGCCGGAGTCATCTTGCGGACGATCACCTTGCCGCGCTGCGTTTCCAGCCGGATTTCCGGCCCCTCGCCGATGCTGCCGTGGATGGCGCCCCGCCGCTCGTCCTGCTCCACCTTGAGTCGCGGGTCGAACTCGTTGACCGCATCGCCGCGGTCGGTGGAGGCGTGCAGCGTGAAGCGCGCCGACGGGGGCAGGGCCAGCTCGATGTCGCCGCTGCCGCTCTTGACGTCGATGCGGCCGAACTCCGTGCGCGGCTGCCGCACCTCTATGTCGCCCCGTTCGACGTCGAGGGTGATCGTCTCGGTCACGTCGGCCAGCTGGATATCCTTCGTCTCGGCCTTCACGAACAGCGGCCCGCGGGCCCGGGTGATCGTCAACAGGCTGAGCGTGACGCGCATCTCGCCGGGCAATGCGGCGGCGCGGATCTCCGTCCGCGGGCTTTCGAACCGCACGGCCCGGGCCACGCGCCGCAGCAGCGTCTCGCCGGAGTATGAGCCTTCGATGGAGACGCCGCCCGCGACGTCCTCGATCTCGATGTCGCGGCCGCGGCCCTTGATCTCCACATCCCCCTTCACGTTGATGGCCCGGATGATGTCGCTGCGGCGCAGGTCCGCCTTCACGCGGCCGCCGATCGACTCCAGCCGCAGGCCGGCGTTGTCGGACTCCACCGTCACCTCGCCCTGGATGTCCTTCACCTCGAGATCGCCATACCTGCCGCGGAACTCGATGCTCGAGCCGCGCGGGGCGGTGATCTCCAGGTCCATGCTGATCCGCGCCTCTTCCGGCGAGTCCTGCTCGTGCACCACCCGGACGACGTCGCCGTTGCGGAGAACCTTCAGCCTGGCCGCCTCATTGGCGCGGTCGGCCGCCCCGCGGTCCAGCGCGCGCACCGTCTTGCGCCCCGAGACTTTCACCTCGGCGCCTTCCACGCCGGTAATGCGCGTGTTGCCGCGGGCGTTTTCCACCACGATGCGTCCCTGCGGCGAGGCCGGCACGGCCATCTCCGGCTGCGGGTAATCGAAGGCTTCGCCGAACACCTCCACGCCGCCGATGCGGATCTTGCCAGGCAGCTCGTGCGTCCAGCGCTTCACGCTCCAGACGGACATGAAGAAGAGCGTGACGAGAATGATCAGGGCCCACTCGCCGCCGTGGATGCCCGCCCGCGGCAGTTCCCTGCCGCGGAAGTAGCTCGTCAGAATCTCCACGAGCCGCAGCGCCCCCCAGGCGATCAGCACCACCGGCCACCAGTTCACCAGCAGGTCGAGAAGCGGCAGATCCGGACGGATGTTCCGGATCAGGAACACCACGCCGATCAGGATCAGCAGTACGGGGCCGACCAGGGATCCTCGTCTCATCGCAGTATCCTCAAGTCCGGGATGGTGCGCCGCCCGCGGCGGGCGGGCCGGCCGGCGCGGTCCGTTCGAGCAGTTTCATCACGCCGAGCACAATCAGCAGCACCGGCCATGTCTTCGTGACCGGCACGCCCGAGAACCGGTCGGCCGTCAGCAGCGCGCCGAGCACGATCAACAGTATCGGGCCGCGGATGGCCCGGATGAGTTCCGCGCTCCGGTTCATTGCGCGCCTCCTTTCGCAGCGGTGTCCCTGGCGCCGCGCAACCGCTCATACAGCATCCAGGCGCCGGTGGCGATCAGCACCACCGGCCAGAACCGGAGCAGATCGCGCAACCGGACGATCTCGAGATTGTTCAGAAGGAACAGCACGCCGAGCAGGATCAGCACCACCGGCAGCACCGGTGCGCCCTGCCCCCCGCGCAACTGCACAAGCGAGGAGAACTCGTCGACCGGCTCGCCGAGCAGCCGCCGCTGGGCCGTATGGTAGGCCTCGAACGCCATGTAGAACCAGAACACGGCGGTCAGCAGGCCGAACAGCGGCTCCAGCCCCCCGGCAGCGTCGCTGGAGGAGATGCTCAGCAGCAGCCCGAGGATCACGACGTGGATAATTCCTTTGGCATACTGGCCGTTGTAGATGGCGCCGACCCCGGGAATCATCCCGAGGAAGAACGCCAGCCCCGGCGACACGCCCGGATTGGGCGTCAGAGGCGCGCCTCCGGTCGCCGGCGCCGGTTTCTGTTCCACGGCCGGGAGGTGCTCCTCGCAAAAGACGGTTCCCTGCGCCAAACGGACCTCGTCCTCGGCCAGCGCCTTGCCGCATATCCGGCAATAGGCGGCCACCGGCTTCTGTTGTGCGTTTTCTGTCGTCATTTCTTTTCCCTCCCGTCCTTGGGCTGCTCTGCTGTCGGCAAGCCCCAATCCAGGCTTTGGCCAGGCGCCGGGACGGCGCCCTCCGCGCCCTTCGGGCGGGCCTTGGCCGGGACCTGGACGCCGGGGGCAGCCGGCTCTTCCGTCCATTCCTTCAACGTCTGCTGAATTTCGTACACCAGCCGCAAACTCTCGTAATATTTCCGGGCGCGGTCGGCTGCGCGCCACGCTTTGTCTTCCAACGCCATCCAGACGCGCGCCGGCTCGAGATCGGTGATCTTCAGCTGCCGCACCGGAATTCCGGCAAAGCGCGCCAGCATGGCGAAACTCAGGATCGTCATCGCCATTCCCATGGCGAAGCGAGGCTGCAAAACGGGCTCCAGCAGCCGCCCTGGCCAGCCGCGCCGTTCGCGCACCGGACGCGCGGCGCCCTGCCGCACCTCGAACAGCAGGTGGTTGACCAGCGCCGGCGGCGGCTCGACGTCGGCGGCCTTTTCGATGAAGCTCAGCGCGGTTCGCGCGTCCTCCACCAGCGACCGGCAAGCGGCGCAGGAGGCCAAGTGCAGCTCGACCGTCGCCTTCTCGGCCGCGGTCAGCGTGCCGTCGACGTAATCGCAGATCAGGGCCTCGAGATCGCTGCACCTCATGGCACGATCCTCATCTGGCGCAGCACGCGCGCCAGCTCGCTGCGGCCGCGGTTCAGCCGCGACTTCACCGTTCCTTCCGGCACCCCCAGCACCTGCGCGATCTCGCGATACTCCATGCCCTCGACATCGCGCAAAATCACCGTCTCGCGCAGCTCCGGCGAAAGTCTCGCCAGCGCCTTCTGCAACGCCTCGCTGGCCTCGCGCCCGGCCAGCGCCGCTTCCGTGCGGCCTTCAATGGCCGCTCTTTCCTCAAGCATCGGCAACTGCTCCTCAATCGAGGCCGTGGCGCGCTCCATCTTCGAGCGCCGGTAGTGATCGATGAGCAGGTTGCGCGTCAGCCGCGCCAGCCATACGCCGAACGAGCCCTCGCCCGCGCGGAAGCTGCGGACGTTGCGAAAAACCTTGAGGAAGACCTCCTGCGTCAGGTCCTGCGCTTCGCTCTCCCTGCCGGTGAAGCGGTAGCAGATCGAGTAGACGCGGCGGGTGTAGGTGCGGACGAGATCCTCCCAGGCGCTCTCGTCCCCGTTCAGACAGCGTGCAACCAGTTCCGTTTCAGCATCCACGTCGAGCACCGGGCACCCGTTCCGGCTCTGGCCGGCGGGGGGCAGCGGAGCCATCGGGATGGCCGCTGCGCCGCCTCGCATCGCGTCCCAGAGCTGCAAACCCGCTGCCATGACTGAGGCTCCCTTGCCGGGGGCTGCCGGCCAGCCCCGCGCCGGATGCAGTCCGCACCGGCTTCCAGTCATAACAACGAGGGTTTATCATGAAAAGTTCGATCCGTCGGAAAGCCGAAAGAGCCGGCTCCCATTTTAGTCGAACCGCCGGCTCTGCCGTCCCGGACGGTCCTTCTGTTGTGCAGGAGACGCTCCTGAGTCACGCCCGCCCCGCCCTCCGGTCCGGTCGCCGCGGCCTCTGGGTCGCCTCGTTCCTGCTGCTCTTGGCCGTGGGGTTCCTCGTCTATCGCGGCAGGCAAACCGGCTTCGACCTGGCCGAGTTCGCAGCCAGCTTCCGCGAGGTGCGCTGGGGCTGGATCGCCGTGGCCTGGCTCGTCGGCCTGCTCTCCTATGTCGGACGCACGTGGCGCTGGATGGTCATGCTCCGGCCCTTGGCGCCGCAGGCGCGCAACCGCGATGTCCTCTCCGCCACGATCATCGGCTTCACCGCCATCTACCTGTTCGGCCGGGCGGGAGAACTGGTGCGGCCCTGGCTGATTGCGCGGTCCTCGCGCGTGCCGCTCGCCTCCCAGATCGCTGCCTGGGTGCTCGAACGGATCTACGACACGCTGCTGATTCTGGCCTTCTTCGGCTACGCACTTGCCTCCTCGATCCAGGTGCACCCGGCCGCCGGGCCGGAAATCCGCTGGCTCATCGCCAAGGGCGGCTGGCTGATCGGCGGCATCGGCCTGCTGTGTCTGGCCGCCCTCGTCATGCTCCAGTACTGGGCGCCGCGCTTCGAACAGCGCATCATCGACGCCCTCGGCTTCCTCCGCGAACATCATCACGAGCGGGCCGCGCGGCTGGTTCGCGCCGCGCTCGACGGGTTGCGGGCCGCCCGCTCCGGGCGGGCAATCGCAGCGCTCCTGCTGTGGAGCGTGGCCGAGTGGGCGGTGATCTACTTCTGCTTCCACTTCATGTTCCTGGCCTTCCCGGAAACCGCGTTGCTCAGGCCCTCCCAAGTGCTCGCCTACATCGGCTTCGTCGGCATCGGCAGCGTCATCCAGATCCCGGGCGTGGGCGGCGGC